>Ga0182015_10000178_pt1 | contig 90236 bp, 79 predicted proteins | sample 712P3MmetaG_FD_120478 | JGI IMG/M metagenome (GOLD analysis project Ga0182015, IMG submission 120478) | Permafrost microbial communities from Stordalen Mire, Sweden - 712P3M metaG | ecosystem: Environmental > Terrestrial > Soil > Wetlands > Permafrost | place: Sweden: Stordalen | collected...
CCATAAAAGATTTTCTGAGCAATTTGACCTCATGATTAAAGGCAAAGGCCTGAATGAATTGAAAAAATATCGGTTGGAGCTAATCAGTCGGGGAATCGCAGCAGGAGAGATCCCTGATGAAACTTTTTTTGGACATCATCTTTTTTGCATAAAGGACCCCGATGGGAACGGTATAACGATTTATACTAGCCACGCAATTTAGTGATCAGAAAGCCTCTGCCATTGATTTCGGGGACATCAAGTAAGGCTCAGAGCCGTCAGTAATTCTGAGCTTTTCTGCTCAAATAGTTACGAGTCAGCACAGACGAACAAGCCCGTGTTGTAGAAGGGAGCTTGGTCTCCCAGCGGCAACGCGCCGTTGAGTATGTAGAGGTCCGGGGGCGGTCGATGCTTGCGCTACCACGACCGAGGCTGCCCCACCCTTGCGTTCTCTGCAAGGGTGGGGATTCGTGACCTATGCAGCGAAGGGTTTATATCCTACTGTGGATTCGCCGGCGACTGTTCCTCGGAAGCTCCCGGCCCCGAAAGATTCCCAATCACATCGCCTGAAACGATCATCTCGACCCGCCGATTCAACTTCCGTCCAGCGGCCGTGCCGTTGTCCGCGATAGGATCCGCTTTCCCCATGCCCCGCGCCGCCACATTGTTCATGGAGACTCCCGAGGTCACCAGATAATCGCGCACCACCTCAGCCCGCTTGTCGGAAAGAGTTTGGTTGTACTCATCGCTTCCAATGGCGTCGGTGTAGCCCTCAATTTGGAGCTTGAGATCGGGATAGGCAAGCACAATGCCCGATATTCTTGCCAGCCTCTCACGCGCCTCCGGCTTCAACGTGTACTTGTTGAAATCAAATAGCACGTCGGGCATGCTCACAATCAATCCCCGCGCCGTATCGTGGGTTTCCAGCACCTGATTCAATTGCGCCAGCAGACGGGCGCGCATCGCTTCCTTTTGACGAACCGCCTCTTGCCGTTGTTGGTCCGCTTGGCTGGCAGCCAGCTGCGCCGCCTGAGAATCAGCCTGCGCCTGCTGTTGTGCCGCTAGAGCCGCTGCCTGTTGCTGCTGCGCCAAGGCGGTTGCTTGCTCGGCCTGAGCTTGCGCCTGCTCCGCATCCGCGCGGCGGCGGGCGTCTTGGTCGGCTTGCGCCTGAGCTTGCGCGGCTTGTTGCTGCGCGGCTTGGGCATCTGCCTCCGCTTTCGCTTGTGCTTCCTGGCTGGCGCGCCGTTCCGCCTCAATCCTTGCCTGCTCTTTGCGGCGCAAGGTCAGCACGCGCGCGTCTTCCGCCATCTGTGTGGCGCCGCGCGCCGCGGTGCCGATCGGCGTGCGCCCTTGCTTGCGTTGGTAGTAATCTTCCGCGCGCTGCAGCATATCTTCGGCTTTCGCCAGACTGTCGGGAGCATACTGCTGCGCCCCTGCCGCCTTCGCGATCACCACGGCATTGCGCGCTTCCAGCAGATCCAAAGGAACCTTCACACTGGCTCGGCTCGACGGAAGTTGGTCAGCCGGAATGTCGATGGTGTACTGTGCGCCCTCCAGCACATCGAACTTGGCGTCAATGGGTTCTTCAAATCCCTTGGTGTCCGCCCGGAGGATGTTTTCCGCCACCACTTTGTTGCTGGGATGCGTTACCGAATAATAGGGCTCGGCCGTTAGGATCATGCCGAAAGCCTGCAGGTCCGTGGTGACGTCAATCTTGTCTTTGCCGTTGTCGCCCGGAAGAACTTCGCCCAGATTCACCGCCCGTCCTTCCGGCGTAATGGCCCACAACACATAAGTCAGGAACTGCCCACCGAAACTGTTCGCGGCTGCAAGGTGCGTGAATTCTGCGCTGATGGCCAGGCGTCCGCCTTTCCCTTCGACCTTGGCATGCCCGCCTACCGCTGGCATGAGTTCCGTGCCGCGAAAGTCCACCGTGGTCGACCCGCCGCGGTGCCGATAATTCACCGCTTTGGTCGTGCGCGCATAAACGTTCACGCGGAACACCGGCAACGCGTCGTTCTGCCCGGTATTCTGGTTCATCTCCTGCGGCGCGGCATCCTGATCCGACGGCGGAACTTGGCTGGGATGAGGAGAGGTAGGATAAAGCGGAGCCGAGGAATTGTCGTTATTCTGCGCGAAACCCGCGCCCAACAACATCATGACGCCTAACAGCAAAATAACGGCTCTCTTCATAAGAAAATCTCCGTGACCAACACCTGCCGCCAACCAAACACAAATCAGCGGACTTCGGATAATCCAACCGTAGCAGCCGGTTCACGAGAACTTCAATACAGGGCATCCCCTACAAGTCGCAAGAAAGGAGCGTAAATTGCGCACTCCAGGTATCCAGCTAATCTGAGGCTTAATGCGTCGTCAGCGCGAATTGCCGTAGAATATCTCTGGGCGCCCGTAGCTCAAGTGGATAGAGCATCTGCCTTCGGAGCAGAGGGTTGGGAGTTCGAGTCTCTCCGGGCGCACCAGATTTTCGTCAGGATGTTCCTAGAACGCGCCGCCGCCACCGCCGCCAAATCCGCCGCCGGAAAAACCACCACCGCCGCCGAAGCCACCGCCGCCAAATCCTGATCCCGAAGAACTGGCCCGCGGCGCAGAGACGAACACCTGATGCATATCCGTCGCCATGCCATGCATAGACGAAGAAAATAGGATTGGATTGAACATCATGCCGTAGCCGTAACCGGCGGGCGCGGCGTACCAAGTTGGAGGATCTTTCACGATGCCGGAGAAGGCTTGCGCCCAGTGGTGTTCCACGCCGAGGGCCATCGCATAAGGGAGGAATTTTTCGAAGGTGGTGGGCGGCATTGTCTTGAGGCGCTCGGCGTCGACGCGGTTCATGAACTCCTGGAATCCAAGGACGGCGATGTGGGTGCGGGAGCCTTTGAGCGTCTTGGCAGTCATCTCGCGGGCAAAGAGCCACCAGATCACGGCGGCGATTAGCACGCACACGATGACTACTGGAATCGAACTAAAGAAATCGGCCCAGCCCATGAACTGAAAGATGGCGAAGGGAACGAGGATGCAGACGGCGGCTCCGGCGCTGTAGGCGTTGGCGGATTCCGGATCGAGCGTGTAGATGCCTTTTAGCTTGAGCGCGGACATGATGTCTTCGCGGATCACGGGCACGGCGGTATAGAAGCGGTTCTTCAGGCTCGACAAGCGAGTATCAAGAGCATCGCCCGCGAAAATATTTTCCAGCATGACTTGCTCGTGAGGCGCGAGACCGCTCCAGTCTTGCCGCTTCTGAAGCAGATGAAAGATGTAATCCTTGTTATGGAAGAGGATACCTTTCTCGTCAGTCTCTTCGATCTTGAGATAGCCGCGCACGGCAAGATCGACAATGGTCGATGTGATATCGCGGGGATGAATTCGATCGTCGAGTAAGGTTCCGGCTTCCGCGGGAGAAATTCCCGGCGGCGGCTCATACATGGGCGCGACCGACATGCCGGGGTTGGGATCGCGGCCTTTATACCACCACAGAACCAGCATCACCGCGAGCGTAACCAGCGGCAAAAAGACAGCGGGATTCGCGCCGATGAACCAGAAAAACTTGGTGAACCCGCTCGGCGCTTTCAGAATGCCTTTGGGGATGTATACGTCGATGGTCATGCCACCGCGCATGGGCAGAGGATTGTTGGTTTCGAACTCAACATTCGCGCCTTCCACCTTGGCCGTCACGCCCTGCTCGGTCGAGCCGTAGACGCCGGTGAAGGCCTGCGCGCGCAGCGATCCGCTGCCCGCATCAGGAAAGTGCACGATGGCCGTGGCGTGATCGATGGGCACGGGCCAGTCGTTGCCGGTGACGTTCCAGTAGAACTCGTCGTGGTCGTCGAAAAAGCGGGTGCCGTTGCGCACGTGGTAGGCGATCTCGACCGTGCGCGTGGCATCGACGGCGTTGGGAATATAGATTTTCAGATCGCGGTCGGCACCGGAAGTGGAAGAATCGTATTTGAGCTTGGCACCGGTTTCATCGGTAATGCTGGTGATGTCGACAAAAAGCTGGTAGTTCGTGCCGTCGGGTCCGGGATATTCGATGGGGATGGTGCGGTGAATGCCGTGAAATTCTCCGTCGAATGTGAAAGCGATGGTTTCGTTGACCAGAGCGCTGCCATCGGGGTTGACGGTGATGGTGTCTTGAAAGTTCGAGATGCGCCAGGACTTGGCGGCGAGTGGAGCGGCGAGGGCGAGGATGGTTGCGAGGAGAAGCAGGGAGGCTCGCGCTGGGTAGGAAGTACGACCACAGGGGCTGAAGCCCGCATCTACTCTAGACGTTTTACGCGGCGCTGAAGCGCCGCTCTTCCACGGTACTGCCGGCATTTCGGACATTACTGCCGGCATTTCCGGCGCTACTGCACGGGCTTTCGAGTTGGCCAACGTCGATCCTCTGTTTATCGTCCCGATCATAAGATCAGAACTTCACGGCGACGGGTTCGCGGTCGGCGTCGGTAGTTTCGAAGAACTGGCGGGGCGTGAAGTTGAACATGCCAGCGAGAATGTTGGTCGGAAACACTTGAATCTTCGTGTTCAGATCGCGCACCACGGCGTTGTAGTAGCGGCGCGAGTTCTGGATGGAGTCTTCGGTCTCGCTTAGAGATCCCTGAAGTTGGGTGAATTGTTCGGAGGCCTTCAACTCGGGATAATTCTCGGCGACGGCGAACAGGCTCTTGAGCGCTCCGGTGAGCTGATTCTCGGCTACGGCTTTGCCTTCGGGCGTGGTGGCCTGCATGGCAAGGGAGCGGAACTTGGCAATGTTTTCGAAGGTGCCTTTTTCGTGCGCGGCGTAGCCTTTGACGGTCTCGACCAGGTTGGGGATAAGGTCGTGGCGGCGCTTGAGTTGCACGTCAATGTCAGACCAGGCGGAGTCGCAGCGCACGCGCAACTGCACCAGGCTGTTGTACATGCCGATGAGCACGACGGCGATGACGACCAGGATTACGAGAAGGATGATGCCGAACATGAATGTCTCCTTGGGGAATGCGAAGGCTTGATCTCGGAATCTTTAATCTTTAAAACAATGGGACGGTAGCACAGCGAGGGCGCGGGTGCAAACGCAGGCGCGATGCAAGCGGGTCGCTTTCCGGTCCGCGCGCTAAGGCGCTGGCGAGGTAACGCTGATTTCTACCGTAGTTGAGACTTCTATTGGTTCCCATGGTTCCCAATTCAACAGGTACGGCTTGTACTTCCATTGCTTGACCGCCTCAATGGCAGCGGGGACCAGCAAATCGGCGCCGCTTACCTTCTCTGCTTGGAAGACGTTACCATCCTTGTCGATACGCACCCGCAAAACCACGGCGCCATCAACGTGCTGCGCAAGCGCTTCCGGCGGATAGACGGGATCGACTCGGCTGAGCAGGTAAGTCTGCATCACCGGCCCCGAAATACGTATAGCACTGGCGTATACACAACTCGGTACACCGGCTGGCCTTGCCTCTTGAATCTCAGGTGCGGTGTCCTTATCCGGGGCAAACGTGACCGCCACGGTCATTTGGCGAGGAGTTACGAACCCATTTATCGATTTGGACTTGTATTTCAGGTGCTTCGCAGCTTTAATCGCAGGCTCTCTCAGTGTTAACGGGCCGCTGAGTGGCGTGGCATCGCGGACGGCTCCAGATTTACTGATTACCAGCGATAGAAGAACCGTACGCTGGTCCATCGCGGCCTCTGCTGGTGGAGTTGTTGCGGCAGAAACCGTACCGGACGCGGCATTCCCTTCAGCCGCAGAAGGGTGACCGCATTCTGCAAACGTTCCCTGGACGAGACCGGCTGCCAGTCCGCAAAGAAGCCAAAACCTAGTGTGGAGGCGCATAAATTTCAATCGCCAGCATCCCCATCGTAGCTGTCAACCGGCCATCATTCAATTAGAGTTTACGCCTGAGCAAAAATAGCTGTTGTCCACCGAAATTAGCTGGCAGTCATACAAAATAGCTCAAAACAGCTGTCAAGGGGCAAAGCAACGGGAAATTGAGTTAGATCGTTGAAGGGAAAGCATATATAAAGTCAGCTAACATGGGGCACTTACCCTATGCAGAATGTCATACTATAAATAGAGGGTAAATTTGGTGTAGCTGGTAGAAAACGCCTTACGTGGCGGCTTGGTGTAAGCGGGGCAGGGATCCTTCGACTGCGTAAGTGCTTCGCATGCGCGAAGCACTTACTTCGCTCAGGATGACAAATCGCTCGGGATGACAAATTTAAAGGAGTGCAACTCTCGCGGCCTTATGGGCCGCGATTTTATTTGGGGCAACATTTATTTGGGGCTAAAGGGGCTGAGGCTAAAGATGAAAAATCGGAAGAACGTGGGATGTTTGATCAAGGGAAAGAAAGAGCGCGGAGCATGGGCCGAGCTGTACTTCATGGTGCTGGCGATGAGCCAAGGGTTACGGGTGTCGAGCCCTTATGGAGGGTTCGGGCCGTACGATGTGGGAGTGGAGGGTAGTACGGGGCCGATTTTGCGGTTGCAGGTAAAGTGCACGGTCTTCCGGTGCGGCAAGGGGTACAGCATCAACTGCTTTGGGCCAAAGCAAGGGCCGAAGCGCTGCGGATATGCGCCGGGGACGGTGGATTTTTTCGCGCTGTATATTGTGCCGACCGATGACTGGTACATCATGCCGTACGCGGTGATGGGGAGGGATAATCGGACTCTGCATTTCACTCCGGACAGCGAGCGGCAAAAATATGGCAGGTATCAGGAGGCGTGGCACTTGCTGCTGGACGCGACCAAAGGGCGAGGCAAGAAGGCGCTTGATCTTCGCGCATGCAGCGATGATCTGGATGCAGCGGAAGCCGGCGGGGAATGGGTCAGTACTCAGGCGGCGCGGGGTACTGCCAGAGTGAGGAGGATGTTCCGAGGGTTGTTCCAGGAGTGAAAAGCTCGAAGGGCGGCAGTTTGATATGGAAGCGAGCCAAACGCGCGATTGATTCGCCCGCAGAAAACGCGGGCGGGTCGCGCAAAAGGCGCGCTCTCTCAGGATGACAGGGCAACGCGCAAAAAACGCGCTCTCTCAGGACGACAGGGCAATGCATAGAAGGCGCGCGCTCTGGATGACTATCAAAACCTTTACTGCTGGGGGGCAAAGTAGCCTTTGCGGGCGCGGACTTGGAGATCTTTTTTTAGGGCGGAGATTTCGATGGAGCGGTAGCGGCCGTCGGCATCGAAGTCGGCGGGCTTGTAGGAGACGACGTACTGGCTGCGGAGTTCGTCTTCGATGGCGGCGAAGGAGTGGGTGATGTCCTTCATCTTGAAAGGGAAGAAAGCGCGGCCGCCGGTGGCTGCGGAGAGTTGTTCGAGAACTTTATCGCCGCGCAGGACGAGGCCGCTGTCGTCGGTGGAGATGGCGTAGATAATGACTTCGGCGCGCTGCGCCATTTCGATGGCCTGGGCGCGGGAGTATTCGCTTTGGTTATCTTCGCCGTCGCTCACCACGACGATGGCCTTGCGCACGGGATGGTCGGGACGATCCTTTAAGAACTTGTCTTTGCAGGCGCGGTAAATGGCGTCGTAGAGCGCGGTGCCTCCGCCATCCTGCAGTTTGTGCACGCCCGCGGAGAGCAGTTCGACATTGTCGGTGAAATCCTGCGACATTTGGCTCTGGGTGTTGAAGCCGACGATGAAAGCTTTGTCGAAGTTAGCGCGTATGGAGTGTTGCAGGAAGCTGGTGGCGGCATCCTGCTCGAACTCGAAGCGGCCGTGAACCGAACCGCTTACATCGATGAGCAGACCGAGATGCAGAGGCAGATCGGTTTCGCGGCGAAAGTTGAGAATGGATTGCGGCGGCTTGTGATCGTCGAGGATCGCGAAATCGGTCTGACTGAGGTCGCGAACAAATTTGCCGTGTTTGTCGGTGGCGATGAACAGGACGTTGACTTCGTCAACGCGTTTGCGAATGGTAAGCAAAGCGCCGGCCTGGGGATCGTCGTCAGTAGTGGAAGGGCTGGAGTAGGCGCTGAGAGTGGGCGTACCGGGCACGTAAGCATCCGACTGGGCCAGCGCGGGCAGAGATAAAGACAAGAACAAAATGCAGCCTCCCGCGAAGGTCGCTATGAGCGCCAGAAGGCGACTCGGGGACGGCGTGTACTTCGTGCTTGAAAAGTCCAAAATTTTCACTCCAGCCGGGTCCAGAGAGCACTTCCAACTGATTAGATGCACGCTAGCTGCCGAAAGGCGGGCGGCTTTCCGCCATGCTCCAATTTGACTGTAAAAGGGCGCGGGGGAAGTTCCAAGTTACAAAAGGAGCACTCGTTTGGTCATGGCCGAAAAGCCGCAAGGGGCAACGATTACGGCCGGGGTGCAAGCGAATTTCCACAACCCGGTCCTGCAAGTGGGGATTGTAATATCAGAGGACGGTTTAAGATGATGGCGGTATGCAGTGAAATGGGGAGAATGAGCCCACGGAGGACCTGAGACTGATGAAGATAAAGAAGATCGCAGCCTGGTTGCTGACGTTTTGCCTGCTCGCACCTGCGGCATTCGCCGCCAATGACGAGAAGGAAGAAGAGCGGGTGAAAGATGCGGGGCAGGTGATGAAAGAGATCCTGAATATTCCCGACGACATTCCGCAGGACTTGCTGGATAAGGCGGAGTGCCTGGTAATTCTACCTTCGGTGTTGAAGGGCGCGTTCGGCGTGGGAGGCAGCTACGGCCGTGGGGTGATGATTTGCCGCGGCGGCGAACACTATACGGGGCCGTGGGGAGCTCCGGCTCTGTATGCGCTGGAAGGGGTGAGCATCGGATTTCAGCTGGGTGGGCAGGCCACGGATTTTGTTTTGCTGGTGATGAATCCAAAGGGAGCACGGTCGCTGTTGTCGAGCAAAGTGAAGTTGGGAGCGGACGCTTCGGCGGCGGCTGGTCCAAAGGGGCGCACCGCCGAGGGCGCTACTGACATTGTGATGGATGCGGAGATTCTTTCCTACTCGCGCAACAAGGGATTATTTGCGGGAATATCGCTCGAAGGCTCAACTCTGCGTTCCGACGGGAGTGCCAATGAAAAGTTATACGGAAGGAAGCTGGACGCGAAGGAAATCATCGTCGAGCACAAAGTTGCGATTCCGGCTTGCGCGAAAGAGTTAGTGTCGTTGTTGGATACGAAGTCGCCGAAGAATTTATCGGACCCGAAGTCGCTGGAGTAGTTTGTTTGAACGGGCGGACGGGGTGCGAACGCTTTCGGCTCATTCGGGGGGCTGAAGCCCATATTAATTGTGGACACTGTACGCGGCGCTGAAGCGCCGCTCTTCCACGTCACTACCAGCCTCTCCGAGTTTTTCGGCAGTCTGTGAAGCCGTGCGCTTCCGAAGCGATTTACGAAATGGCTTTTAGTTACTTATGAAACGAGGCCTCGAAGACAACCGACCGCCGATGCGATGTGATTGGGCGCGCAGTGAGTTGATGATTCGGTATCACGATGAGGAATGGGGCGTGCCGGCGCACGATGACGGGAAGCTTTTTGAGTTTCTCATTCTGGAGGGAGCGCAGGCGGGGCTTAGCTGGGAGACGATCCTCAACAAACGGGAACACTACCGGGTTGCGTTTGATGGTTTCGAGGTGCAGCGCGTGGCGCGCTACGATAGCAGGAAAATGGCACAGTTGCTGAAGAATCCGGGCATTGTGCGCAACCGGTTGAAGGTTGCATCGGCGGTGCGGAATGCGCAGGCGTTGCTGCGAGTGCAGGAAGAGTTCGGCAGCTTCGACCGCTATGTGTGGCAGTTTGTGAATGGCAGGGCGCGGGTGAATGCGTGGAAGACACGGAGTCGGGTTCCGGCGCGGACCGCCGAGTCGGATGCGATGAGCAAAGATTTGAAGAAACGCGGCTTCAATTTTGTGGGATCGACGATCTGCTACGCGTTTATGCAGGCGGTGGGGATGGTGAATGATCACAGGATGGAATGCTTCCGGTATGGCGAAGTGAGCGGCAGGAAGTGACCGGCCGCCCGTAGAGCTGAGTCATTGACGGGAAGAGAATACGGTGCGATCGCGTGGATGTACAAGGGCCGCCTTCGCAGGCGGCCCTTGGTGTAACTGACTTTGGCGTTACCAGTGTGGTCTGCCTACTTAGAGTTGATCACGCCGAAAATGCCATCCGTGTCGTTGGGACCGGCGGTAAAGAAAAGCTGATTGGTCGCGCCGTTCGCGGACGAACCACCGCCGAACTCAATTCCCCAGATCCCGTTGATGGAGAGCGGTTTGCCGGCCGAATTCGAAAGCGTGCCCAGCAGCTTTCCGGTTGACGTACTGTAGGCATTGATGGTTCCACTGGCCGTGTTGTTGGTGATCAGCAGGGCTCTGCTGAACGTCCCGAAATTCGCCGGAGCCAAGGCGAACCCCCAGGGTTGGTTCAGCGGCGCGCCGTGCGCGAAATGCCTTACCAGCGTTCCGCTTTCGGTGAAGATGTCGATGTAGCCGCCCGGGCCTCCTGACGTGGCGGCGTACGAAACAAGGACGTGCCCGTCGATGTCCTGGATTCCGAACGGGGCGAAACCAGCCGGAATGGCGGGATCGGTAAAGGACGTCACCAGGTTGAAAGTTCCGTCATAAATGTCAACCTTGTTATTCGCGGCATCGGCGGCAAACAGAAAATTCCCCGAAGTGTGGTTGGTGATGGCCAGTCCGGTATACGACGCGCCCGGGTTGCTTACCGCGATCAGCGCCGTGCTCGGGTCGAACGCCGACCAACCGCTGATGGTTCCATCCAGAGTGTCAAAGAGGAAAACCGACGTCCAGGTATCGATCTTGAACTCCTCGGAACCGTTGTAGACGATGCCCGTAGGCGACCCCGGCGCGGTACCGCTGGCGGGAGGGACGACCACCTGCAAGCTTTGCGGGGCACCCGTGGCATCGTACAGAGTAGACCAGCCGCTAGCCTGATCGCTGACCCAGAATGGATTGCCCGGGCCGTAGGCAAGTCCCCAGGCATTCTTCAGCAGGGGATCCGTATACGTTGCCTTGCCGGACACATCTGAAACCAGGTACTGGACTTGATATTGCGCCAAGGCTGCGCTGGAAGTCAGTACCAGCAGAAGCCCAACAAAGGCAGGAAGAACGTGAGTGCGCCCAAGCAAACGATACATGCAATTTCTCCTTAGTGTAGTGCGAGTGAGGGACGTATCCCGACCCAGTTTTTTCACGCGACCCTCGCGTGATTTTTCGATCCGTCAAAGCACGGCCATGCTAGGTCGCAGGCACGACTGAGTTGTCAGAGAATTGTCATCAGTTTGTACAATTCCTGTCTGCTTGGGGGAAGGGTCATGGCCGGTGTTGCAAAGCCTTAGACCGTCGATTAAGCTAGTCTTCTCTTCAAGTGGACGCCCTCGGCCGGGATGGCGGAACTGGCAGACGCAGCGGACTCAAAATCCGCCGACCTTCGGGTCTTGGGGGTTCGACTCCCCCTCCCGGCACCATCGTATTTATTACACCTTCTGCTTATCGTCCGACTCTTCCAGTGTCTCCGTTGGGGGGAAGGGGCTTTTGAGGTGAGGTGGTGCCCCAACCGAGGCGTGATCGCCATTTTGAGTGTAATGGCCGGCTTACGACAGTTATCCTTGTGAGTCGCAGAGATTCCGGGCCCGACGGCGTTGCGACCAGATCGAACCGCTTGAGGTGAAGTCGGACGAAGCATCTTCAGGCCGGGGCGTTTGGAAGCTGCCTTGCCTGCTCTCGACTTCTTCACGGAAGGCCGAAGGCGTACACGTTGCCGTCGTCCGAGCCGACATACACCACCCCATTCGCAACGACGGGCGAGGATGCTACTAACCCGCCAGCTGTGTAACTCCACAGCTTGGCACCAGTGTTGGCGTCCAGCTCGTACACGTTGCCGTCGTCCGAGCCGACATACACCACCCCATTCGCAACGGCGGGCGAGGAATACACCGAAGCGCCGGTGGTATAGCTCCACACCTTGGCACCGGTGCTGGCGTTTAGCGCATATACCTTGTTGTCCAACGAGCCGATATAAACCACCCCATTCGCAACAGCGGGCGAGGAAAAGACTAAGGAGCCGGTGGCGTGGCTCCAGAGCAGGGCACCGGTGCTGGCGTTGAGCGCATATACGTTGCTGTCGTAGGAGCCAAAATACACTACCCCGTTCGCCACAACGGGCGAGGAATATACATAGTTGGCGGCGGCGTAGCTCCAGAGCAGGGCACCGGTGCTGGCGTTGAGTGCGTACACGTTGTCCGAGCTGAAATAAACCGCGCCATTCACCACGGCGGGCGAAGAGAAAATCACTGGGCCGTTAGTGGCATAGCTCCACAGCTTGGCACCAGTGCGGGCATGCAGCGCGTACAGGTTGAAGTCCTCCGAGCCGATATAAACCACTCCGTTCGCCACGGCGGGCGAGGAGGAATCCACCGCGCTGTAAGTTGTGTAGCTCCACAGTAGCGCACCGGTGCCGGCGCTCAGCGCGTACACATCGCGGTTATAATCGCCGACATAAACCACCCCATCCATCACAGCGGGCGAGCTATACACAGCGTTGCCAGTGCCGTAGCTCCACTTCAAGACGAGGTTTCCAACATCTTGGACGTTAAGCACCTTGTCGCACTGGTTCCAGCGCATCATGTCGTACCTTAGGAACTGGGCCCATGGGGTGTGGGCCGGGCATGTTGGCTGCTGGCCCCATGCCGCGGACACGAAGCACGCACATAACATCGACGCCACGATACCGATTCGCTTCATGACTGACCTCCGGGAGGATGGTATTGGTCATGCTCCCCGCTTGCCCGCGCGGGCAAAACCGGTCCTATTTGGAACGACGGAAAACCCAGCTAGAAACTGATACTGTGCGCAAACCTTTTCCGAGCACGTAATGCCAAGTGCGGAAATTAGACTTCGAGCACCCGAGAAAAGGCAGATGCGCCCAAAATCCTGCGCGAGATTATGTTCCGGGGTGGTTGCCCTGTCAATGTGCAAGTAATTGTAAGTCGCAAAAACGACGGGGGCGGCGGGGCCATCGGGCCGATGTTGGGTTTCATTCGCCCGCGCTTGACCGGTGACACCATCGGTTAGTATTGTGATGAGCCAGAACGGCCAGGTGAAAACTAGCATGGGCAGAGTCACCCAAGGGGGCGCCGCAAGCCGTAGCCTTCCCAAGGCGCCAACGGGCATTCAGGGACTTGACGAAATTACCGGCGGCGGTTTTCCGCGGGGCAGGCCGACTCTCATCTGCGGCAGCGCCGGCGCCGGCAAGACCCTGCTGGCGATGGAATTCCTGGTAGGCGGAGCCACGAAGTTCCACGAACCGGGCGTTTTCATGGCATTCGAAGAGACCGCGCCGGAACTGGCGCAAAATGTCCGGTCGCTCGGTTTCGATCTGGATCAACTGGCAAAGGAAAAGAAGCTGACCGTTGATTTTGTTCGCGTGGAGCGGAGTGAGATTGACGAAACCGGTGATTACGATCTGGAAGGCTTGTTCATCCGCCTGAATTCTGCCATTGACACAATTGGGGCGAAGCGCGTGGTGCTGGACACCATCGAGAATTTGTTCTCCGGGTTGCAGAACGAAGGCATTCTGCGGGCGGAATTGCGCCGCCTGTTTCGCTGGCTCAAAGATAAGGGCGTGACCGCCGTCATCACGGCGGAGCGGGGCGAGGGCACGCTCACGCGGCATGGACTGGAAGAATACGTTTCCGATTGCGTCATACTGCTGGACCACCGCGTAACGGATCAAGTCTCCACTCGCCGGCTGAGGATCGTGAAATACCGCGGTACGGCGCACGGCACCAACGAGTATCCCTTCCTGATTGACGAGGACGGGTTCAGCGTTCTGCCCGTGACCTCTTTGGGCTTGCAGCACCGGGTAAGCGATGAACGGCTTTCCAGCGGCATTGCCCGACTGGACACGATGTTAGAGGGCAAGGGATTCTTCCGCGGGAGCACGATTCTGGTTTCGGGCACGGCAGGAACGGGCAAGAGCAGCATGGCTGCACATTTTGTGGATGCGGCTTGCCGGCGGGGCGAGCGCTGCCTTTACTTTTCCTTCGAGGAATCGCAGGGCCAGATCATTCGGAATATGCGGTCCATCGGTTTGAATCTGGAGGCTTGGACCAAGAAGAACCTGCTTCAGTTTCATTCCAGCCGGGCGACGTTTTACGGATTGGAAATGCACCTAGCAATCATTCACAAGATCGTCCAGGAGTTCGAACCGCAGATCGTGGTCCTCGATCCCATCGGCAGCCTGGTCCAGGCGGGGAACGAGCGCGATGCGCACACCACGTTGATTCGCCTGATCGACTTCCTGAAGCTGCGAGGCACCACCGCCTTCCTGACCAACCTGACCTCAGGCGGAGATGCGGTGGAGAAAACCGACGTTGAGATCTCGTCCATTGTGGATACCTGGCTTTTTGCGCGGGACATTGAGCTGGCTGGCGAACGCAATCGGGCGATGTACGTTCTTAAATCGCGCGGCATGTCCCACTCCAACCAACTTCGTGAGTTCGTTTTGACCGATCATGGAGTCGATTTGCTGGATGTATACGTTGGACCGGAAGGCGTGCTGACCGGATCATCCCGTCTGTCACAAGAAGCGCGTGAGAAGGCCGCGACACTGGCAAGGAAGCAGGAGACGGAACGAATGGAGCGCGACCGGAAGCGCAAGCGAGAAGCGCTGGAAGCGCGCATTATTGCGCTACGAAAAGAATTTGAGGCGGAAGACAATGAGGCGGAGAGGACGGCCGCCGGAGCCGTGGTTCGAGAAGAAGTTGTAGCCGAGGATCGAAAAACTCAGGCTCGCAGCCGCGGGGCGGATAAGGGCAAGGACCGAGTAACGGGCTCGAGAGGCAATGTACGATAGCACACATAGAATCAACCGCTTGCAATCTTCATGCCGCTCAAGCTAGGATCGTTTCTCTTAAGTTTCAATTGCAGGCCAGAATGAAAAAGTCAGTAAAAGCCGCCGCACCGCAACCGCTTAGTATTCAGGAAATCAAGGAGACAAAATCAACCGCGCCGAGCGACGTGTGGGAACTGCGCTTGTACGTTGCGGGACAGACACCGCGATCGGTGGCCGCTTTCGCCAATCTCAAGAAAATATGCGAAGAGCATCTGGCGGATCGGTACAATATTGAAGTTGTCGATCTGGTAAAGCACCCACAATTGGCGGCGGGAGACCAGATTGTGGCGATCCCAACGCTGGTGCGGAAGCTGCCTCAGCCGCTGCGCAAAATTGTGGGCGATCTTCGCGATACCGAACGTGCGCTGGTGGGTTTACAACTGCGACCGGCAACATCGGAATAGCGAAGCTGGGAACGAGCTGAATACTGATTGGCAGGAAACTCAGATGGCGAATCAACCCAATCTAGGACTGACAAGCGAGGCGCAGGAGACGCTGGATGCCATCCGTTCTGGGGCGGTTGATGCATTCGTAGTGGAGGAACCACAAGGCCAGAGGGTGTATGCGCTGGAAGTTGCAGACCTTCCCTACAGCGCCCTGGTGGAGAGGATGCAGCAAAGTGCGGCGATGGTGGATGCCCACTGTGACATCATTTATTGCAATCTTAGTCTGGCGCATTTGTTGGGTGTGCCACGTGAGACGCTCATTGGCCTCCCGCTGCATGACTTGCTCGATCCCGACGATCAAGCTTCGTGCCAGAAGCTGGTGCGCGAAGCGCAACTCGGGGCGACCGAAAGCGAAATGCGCCTGCGTCGTGGTGACGGTAGCCTGATCTCAGCCAAGTTCTCTCTTAGCTTATTGTCGCGCGACAAATCGGCTGTGGGGGTTTTGATCACTGACCTGACAGCTCAAAAGCAGCAGGAAGAGCTCGCGTCGCGTATCCAGCAGGTGCAAGATGACGAGCGCCGGCGCATCGCCCGGGAACTTCACGACAGCGTAGGGCAATTATTGGCCGCGATTGGCATGAATATTGCCGTAGTGCAGGCCCAAGCCCACAATTTTGACCCAATGACCGCCAGGGCTGTTTCTGAGAATGCCGTGCTGGTGGATGAGGTTTCCAGGGAGATTCGTACCATTTCCCATTTACTGCACCCGCCTCTGCTCGATGTAGCCGGACTTGCCTCGGCGCTGCGATGGTATGTGGACGGTTTCTCGGAACGCAGCAAGATTAAAGTCGATCTCGATATTTCTCCCGATTTTCGGCGGCTGCCAGACGACACTGAAATCGCCATCTTCCGGATGGTGCAGGAGTGTTTGACCAACATTCATCGCCATTCCGGAAGCGCCACAGCGGCAATACGGCTCCATCGCAAAGACAACCGCGTTATTGTCCAGGTTGAGGACAGCGGGAAGGGCATACCGAAGAAAAAACAACAAGAGCTGAGCGCGTCGGGTCGCAGCGGCGTCGGTTTTGGCGGCATGCGGGAGCGGCTGAGGCAGCTCGGCGGCACTTTGGAGATTCAATCTGAAGGAGCTGGCACGGTGGTTTGCGCGATCCTTAATCTGAAATAATGACGCCTCACCTTTCGGGAAGGCGAATCGATCACGCCGCCGCCCAGTCCATAGGGAAATAGGTCTGGCCTTTCAGCAACACTTCTATCGCATCCAGAAGACACCGCACGTGAGCCTTGGCACAGAGACCCTTGATTCCGGCTTTTTTGGCCTCGACCTCCAGTTGCCGGGATGGATCGACGGTGACCATCAGGATCGGGACTTCAGGCTGCTTCCGGGTTAGGCGCCGTGCCGCTTCCAGTCCGTCCATCTCCGGCATCTGGAAGTCCATCACGGTGAGATCCGGCTTGTGGTCGGAGAGCGTTTCCACCGCATCACGGCCGTTACAGGCCTCGCCCACAACGACCCAATCGGAGCGTTGTTCCAGCATCTCTCGGAGATGGGAGCGGATCACGGCGCTGTCATCGACTATGAAAATACGAACCACGTAAACCTCTCAACCTCGACCCTATCGGCTTCATAGAGGCGAAGCCATACCCGCAGAACCCGAGGAAGACGACTCACCAATGGTTCGGGAGCGCATATAGCCCCTACAGGGTTGAAGGTAGTTGGTGGTACGGGCCAGCGAAGATAGCGCTGGGCGAGGGCTTCGGAAGAAGTCCTTGATCCCTGCTTGAATTATTTAGAGGCCAACTCGTAATGAACCGAAAAAGTAAAGCGCAGAACCCTCAGCGGCTAAAGCCGGCGCATTTGTCGGATTCTGGGCGGCACCCTTCGACTGCGCTCAGGGCAGGCTCCTGAAGCCGTGCCCTTCCCAAAACCGATTTATGAGATATCTATAGCGATTTGCTTCGGCGCGAGTTCAGTGATCTCAGATAAGCTCTCGCCCACCCAGATCGCGGCGGATCGTACGGGATTGAGTTCTTACGCCGCCTTGGATTCATTACATAGCCGCTGATAGTAATCACGGCCACGCTCATAGCCTCGCTGAAACGGTTCAGCTATGTGGGCTCCCGGATTCTCATGCTCCAGATCCTCGATTGCGGCAGTCATTTCGCCCAACACCTGATCGTATTCTTTGCACCTGGTGCGGGCGTGCAGCGCAGATTCGAAGCCGAGCCGATAGAACTTCTCGTCGTCACTGAGGTTCCTGGCAAAAGTCGAATAGTGTTCCTGTTCGGCGCCGCGCAAACCGATCCACCATTGTTCGCGGGCCGCGTCCACCGACTCCGCGCCTTCCGCTTTTAGCAATTCGCGCAAGCGTGAGGCCTCGGCTTCATCCTCGGCGAGGGCAATCAGCACACTGCGGCCCTGACGCAGAGCATCTTCGTAAACAAACAGTTCGTCTTCCGGCAATCCTTCGGTCATCGCATTTTCCAGCTTTCCACCGGCAACGGCGCCGACACTCGCTCCGGCTGCCGCCAGAATTGCTCCCCCTAAGAGTCCAATCGCAGTGATGGGTCCGACGCCGGGGATGAGGGCGGCTACAATCAGCGGACCTGCGGAAAGTCCAGCGGCGCCTCCAAGCAATCCGCCGATTGCTTTGGCCATGCCCGGTTGCTCCGCGGCGACAACGGGAACCGACGGCAGATTTGCCTCCTGGCCTCCCGGAGTCAAAAGCGTGATTCGATCTTCTGGTAGACGGAGCGAGCGCATCTGGGTGAGAGCGCGTTGCGCATCCGATACTGAACGAAATACTCCAGTCACCGATTTCATCGTAAGTCCCCCCGTTATGAATTCCTTCTCTGACTTCCGGGCCTATCGACCGCATAGGCTTTGATGCCGTCTGGCGCGGGACGTTGCCGGTAAAAGATGCGTTCCTCAGGGGCTGAAGCCCGCATTGATTGTAGACACTTCACGCGGCGCTGAAGCGCCGCTCTTCCACGTTACTGCCCGTATTACTGCCCGCTCTCCACATTACTACCCGCATTTCCGAGTTTTTCTGCAGCTTGTTGAAGCCGTGCCGCGTTGTTATCTCACAAACGTCAGCCCGTGCGGTACGGCCCATCGGAGAACATAGGCATAGAGCAACACGATGATTCCGACGATGGAACAGAGCGCGACCGAGTGCCAGGCGACAAAACGGAAAATGATGCCTTCGTTGCCGACCTGCTCGGTGGCGGCCGTGGCAATTGTAATGGACTGCGCGTCGACCATTTTTCCCATCACGCCTCCGGCACTGTTGGCGGCGCACATGAGAATTGGATCGATGCCGAGCTGCTGAGAAGTAATTCTCTGCAGGCTGCCAAAGAGCGCATTCGACGACGTGTCACTGCCGGTGAGCGCCACGCCGAGCCAGCCCAGGAATGTGCCGAAGAATGGATATAGCCATCCGGTGCGCGTGAAGGCCAGGCCCAGCACGGCGTCCAGACCCGAGTAGCGGGTGACAAAGCCCAGACCCAGCATGAATGAGATTGCAACCATGGCGAGGCGCATTCGCACCAGCGTTCTCCAGAATATTTTCATGAGTTGCAGCGGGCCTTGCCCGAGCAATAGTCCGGAGACGATCGCGGCGAAGAAGCATCCGGTGCCGGTGGCGGAGAGCCAGTTAAAATCGTAGCGAGCCGCTTCGGGCGTGGGCTTCGTAACGATCGGAGCTGCGCGAGAGATGGCATTGTGCAGGATAGGCACATCCCATCCGGGCGGACCGGGCCGGACTTTGCCGTTGGCGAGCACCACGCGAAAGGCAGGAGTGGTGGCCTGGTTCATGGCTAATTTGATCGGCGGCAGTCCCCAGAGCAGCACGAAGAGTGAGAGGATCGCGAAAGGTGTCCAGGCCTTGAAGATCTGTGCGGCGGTGTAAGTTCGCACTTTCTCCCGCGCTTTTTCCTGTACTTGGACAAATCCATCGAACTTCTCCGCCGGCCATTCGCCGCCCATGTCGTCGATGACCTGAACTGTCGGTGGAAGAAGCGCGGGTGCCGTATCGTCATAATCGAAGCGCCAAATTTTTTTCGGCTTCCAGAAGCGCAGGAAAATCAGGACTGCGACGATCGAGACGACGCCTCCCATGATGTCGACCAGATTGCTGTCGACATAGTTCGACCAGAAGAATTGGGTGAGTGCGAAAGAAATTCCAACGACCGCGATGGCGGGAAAGACTTCGAAGGTCTCGCGCCAACTGACCATGGTTTTCACCAGCCAAAAGGGAACGATAACGGCAGTGAAAGGAAGAATGCGTCCGATCATGGCGTTGAGATCGGATTCCGGCAGGCCTGACACTGCAGCGAGCGCGTGAACCGGCGTGCCGATGGCGCCCCAGGCAACCGGGGCGGTGTTGGCGATCAGATTCAAGGCAGCGGCATGGAAGGGCTTGAAGCCAAGGCCGATCATGAAGGCTCCGGCGATGGCTACGGGTGCGCCGAAGCCCGCCGCGCCTTCGATGAATGCGCCAAAACAAAAGGCAACCAGCAGCACTTGCAGGCGGCGATCGGCGGTGATTCCGGCCACAGATTCCTTCATGATTTCAAATTGGCCGGTCTCGACGGAAATATCGTAGAGATATACCGCGGCTAGAACGATCCAGGCGATCTTCAATACTCCGTAGGCAACGCCATAACCAAAGCTCATGGCGGCCAGCGCGGGAGGCATCTTGAAAAAGATGATTGCCACGGCCACGGCAGTTGAGGCGCCGGCGATGGCGCACCAGTGCGGCTTTACTTTGAGGCCGGCCAGCAGTCCGAAAAGGACGATGATGGGAAGAGCGGCAACCAGCGTGGAAAGCCACCAGTGACCGAAGGGGTCGTAGATCTGAGTCCACTGCATGACAACCTCCTGCGAACGGAGTTTGCTGCGTCACGGAGACCAAGTAATCAAAGACGTTCCATCAAGGGCTGAAGCCCGCAATGATTCTCGACGCTTTACGCGGCGCTGAAGCGCCGCTCTTCCACGTCACTGCCCGCATTTCCGAGTTTCCGCAAGCAGTGTCTTTCCTAGCCCGCCAGAGAGCCACTCACGAAACGCTATTCGATGGTGCAACTGCTTTAGCAGTCCCCGATTGCAAATCAGCTGGCTTCCCAGCTCTTGGGAACATTCACGTAAGAGCGATCCAATTCGTTTACCGAGGGGCAACCGAGGAGGCGGAGGGTGCGTTCCAGGTCGGTTCGCAGAATCTCGATGGCGCGGTCGACGCCAGCTTCACCGCCGGCTGCCAAGCCATAGGCGTAGGCGCGTCCGCACAGCACGGCGCGCGCTCCCATGCAGAGAGCTTTTACGATGTCGGCACCGCGACGGATGCCTCCATCCATCAGTACTTCGATGCGGTCCTTCACGGCTTCCACCACTTCGGGCAGGGCGCGCAGAGAAGCGGGAACTCCGTCGAGCTGGCGTCCGCCATGATTCGAAACTGAAATTGCCGCGACTCCTTCGTCGATAGCGTGCCGCGCATCGTCGCCAGTAAGCACGCCTTTGACGACGATCGGTCCCTTCCAAATTTCCCGAATCCAGCGCAGGTCTGCCCAGGTAACGGCGGATTCCGCCAGGGCAGCGTTGATATCCACCAGCGGCATCGGCCCTTTGCCGGGAACGATCACGTTCGGAAGTCCAGGCAGGCCGCCGTCCAGCAGATAACTCATAAGCCAACCCGGGCGCGAGAGCACTTGCGGAAGGAATGGAATTTTATCCAGCGGTCCGCCACTGATGAGTTCCTTCATGCCGTTGCGATAATCACGTTCGCGGATTCCGGAAACTGGAGTATCAATGGTGACCACGAGCGCGGAGAATCCAGCCACGCGCGCTCGTTCAATGGCAGCCTCGGCGGCACCGCGGCCTCCCATTAGATAGAGCTGATAAAAAACGGGTCCAGTCGAACCGGCCTTTACATCTTCCAGCTTGTGTCCGGAGATCGTGGAGAGAATATAACCAGTGCCTGCCCTGCCGGCGGCGCGCGCGGCAGCCACTTCGCCGCCGGGATGCATAAGGCGGCTGTAGCCGACAGGAGCGAGCAAGAATGGAAGAGAAAGATCGAAGCCCAGAACGTGCGTGCACAAATTGCAGCTCGTGACGGCAACCGCATGCCGAGGGCGAAAAGTGACGTCGTTGAATACGCGGCAATTTTCGCGGAGGGTAACCTCGCCTTCGGCGCCGCCATCGAGGTAGTCAAATACGGATTGCGGCACCCGTTGGCGCGCGATGGGGCGGAAGTCCTCGATGCAAATGACTCGGGGCGACGCCACGGATCGGGAGGCTCTTGTCATGTGCAATTCCGACGTCTGGAGCTTGAAACAGGCCGACATAGTAACACTGCAGGCGGATGGTTGCTTAGCTTTTTGTGAGCGTTCTTTCTAGAAGACATCTCGTAATGCACCAAGGAAGTGATCGGCCGGCTGCCACAGGGGGCTAAAGCCCACGTCCTTACTTGGTTCTGCACGGCACGACTGAAGTCGTGCCCTCCCAAGACAAATGAGCAATTGCACGGCGCAGCGTGCAATCCCTGCCCTTTTTCCGATAGAGTAGTTGTTCCCATGCTTGATCTGAACTTTGTTCGTGACAATCTGCCTCGGGTGGAAGAAATGCTGCGCCAGCGCGGAGCTGATCCGGCTGCCGTGCTCAAAGATTTCAGCGATGTGGACACGCAGCGGCGGCAGGCCATTACCGAGGCCGAGACCATGAAGGCTCGGCGGAATAAAGCCTCTGAAGACATTGCTAAGTTGAAGAAAAGCGGACAGGACGCGACTGCGGCCATAGCCGAGACGAAAGAACTGCGCGAACAGATCCAGGCGCGAGAAAAAATCGCCGTCGATCTTAATACTCGCCTGCAGGACATTCTTTCCGGCATCCCCAACATGCCGCACGCCAGCGTGCCGGTGGGTCACAGCGCAGAAGAAAATGTGGAAGTCCGCCGCTGGGGGCAGGCGCCGCGATTCGACTTCACTCCCAAGCCGCACTGGGATATTGGCGCGGAGTTGGGCATCCTCGATCTGGAGCGCGCGGTCAAGCTCACGGGCGCGCGCTTCGCGGTTTACTGGGATTTGGGTGCGAAACTGGAGCGCGCGCTGGCCAACTTCATGCTTGATCTGCATACGCGCGAGCATGGATATACAGAAGTTTTACCGCCGTATCTGGTGAATTCCGAGTCGATGTATGGGACGGGACAACTGCCCAAGTTCGCCGCCGATTCGTTTCGCGTGCCACATGGAGAAAAAGATCTCTGGCTGATTCCGACGGCTGAAGTGCCGGTCACAAATCTTTATCGCGATGAAGTGCTTGACGCTACGCGCCTGCCGATCTCCCTTACGGCGTACACACCGTGCTTCCGCAGCGAGGCGGGGTCGTATGGAAGGGACGTGCGAGGCATCATCCGGCAGCATCAGTTCCAGAAAGTTGAGTTGGTGAAGTTCGCGCGGCCGGAGGATTCGTATGAGGAGCACGAGAAGCTGACGCGGAATGCGGAGACGATTCTGCAGAAGCTTGGCTTGCACTATCGCACGCTGGCGTTGTGCACGGGCGATATGGGGCCGTCCTCGGCGAAGACTTATGACATTGAGGTGTGGCTGCCGGGGCAGCAGTTGTTTCGGGAGATTTCGTCGTGCTCAAATTGTGAGTCGTACCAGGCGCGGCGGGCGAATATCCGTTATCGTCCGGAAGGCAAGAACAAGACCGAGTTCGTGCACACGCTGAACGGAAGCGGCCTGGCAGTGGGGCGAACCTGGGTGGCGATTGTGGAGAACTATCAGCAGGCCGATGGGAGCGTGGTTATCCCCGAGGCGCTGCGGCCGTATATTGGGGCGGAGCGGATTATAGCGAAGAGATTCTAGCTCTTAGCCTCTGGCTGCTGGCTTGAACCGAGGCAGATCTCAGGGGCTAAAGCCCGGAATTGATTTTAGGAGCTTTACGCGGCGCTAAAGCGCCGCTCTTCCACGGTGCTGCTTGCACTGCACACGGTACTACACGCAGTTGTTAGTTTTTCCGCAGGCGTGAGGCCGGCCCTTCCGAACGATTTGGGAAGGGGTAGAAGCTGGTAGCTTCGCCATTGCCAAGAAAGGAAGCGGTCACTAGACTTGCAAAGTGTGGACATCAGCACGACCGCAACGGGCGCGCCTTCCCTACCGATGAACGGAGTTTGGCGGACAATTCGCAGCTACGTCCTCTGGCAGCATGAGCGTGGCACGCTGCACTACGACATCATGGTCACGCTGATCCTGATTTTTATCTTCGCCACGCCCTACTGGATCAATTACAACGACAAACCTGTTGCGCGCAATCCGCATCCCACTGATGTCGTGGTCACGCCCGATGCGGAAGGCGGGCTGCTTTACCAGATTTCGGCCAGTACGATTACGCCGGGGGACGACCACTCCGTGCGGGAGCAGTTGCTGCATATCATCAAGCCGATTTCGGGTGAAGTGTCGATCGTGAACTATGAAGGCGTGTCCGACCGCAAGGGCAAGATACAAAGCTACCGGGTTTGGGTGAAAAGAGAATAGAGAATAGCAGGGCGGACTTACCGCAAGAAATCGTCAGTACGAACATCTGCGCAGCAGGCCATGATGATCCCGATCCACCTTTTGTTTCTCGCCCTGAATCTGCTTTTGCAACAGCAGCAAGCTCCCACTCTCGAGAGCGTGCTCCGGACAATGGATAAGGCTGCGGCTAACTTCCAAACCGCGCAGGCCGATTTTGTGTTTCAGCAATATCAGAAAGTGGTGGATGAAACCGACACACAAAAGGGCACGGTGTACTACCGCCGGGCGGGACAACAAATCGAGATGATGGCCGACTTCAAGGAACCTGACCAGAAGTTTGTCCTTTATAAAGATGGCAGGCTGCAGGTGTACCAGCCGAAGATTGAGCAGGTCCTGGAATATGCGGCGGGTGCGAACCACCAAGAGTTCGAAAGCCTGCTTGTTCTGGGCTTCGGAGGCAGCGGAAAGGATTTGGAAAAATCTTTCGACGTCACGTACCAGGGCGAAGAGACGATTGAGAACATCCCAACGGCGAGGCTGCTGCTGATTCCAAAAAGCGAAAAAGTGCGCGGCAACTTACCCCAGATCATCTTGTGGATCGATCTGGATCGCGGCGTCTCCGTGCAGCAGAAGCTGATGCAAACTCAGGGCGATTATCGCCTGGCCACGTATTCTGCGATAAAGGTGCCAGCCAAGATCAACGGCGATGTATTTCGGTTGAAAACCACGGGCAAGACGAAATTTGTGTCGCCTCAGGGGTAAGTGATTGAATATAAAGCACAAGAATGTGTACTGAAAAAGGAACATCGGGCGCTATACTGCCCTAGGATTTCCTTTCGAGTTTATTCATGGCCAAAGTCTTCACGATTCCTGTTTCCCCCAAGCTGGGTCGTCCCAGAAAAAGAGAACGCACTTCCGACCCCCGATATGTCGACGGACAGCGCCTGCTGGTCGAGGCTATGAAGTACCTGGCGCAGAGCGACCCGGTGGTGAACCGGCCCGCAATTGAACTCATCTCCGAACATGTGCGCACGCGCTTCCGCATGAGCGACTCGCCGCTGTCGTAAGGTTCGCTATCTCTTAACAGTTAACAGTTTCCATAGCCGGCGGGACGCCGGCGCTACTCGACGGCTGGGGCTATGTTGCGCGATGATCAGAAAATGTAGCGCAACATAAACTCCATGACGCGCGGATTGGAAAGCGTCGAGCTGAAATTTCCAAAGCTGCTGCTGGCGGAAAGCTGATCATTGCCATTTAGCTGCATCGTCCCTACGTCGAAGCGCACGGAGTTGGTCACGTTGAACATGGACCAACTGAACTTCACGAGCTGACCTTCTCTGATGGGCCAGCTTTTAGTTACCGTCGTATCGATGTCAAATGTGCCGGGGCCGCGCAGGCCGTTCCGCAGTCCTCCTTCGCCCGGATAGGCGGGGCGGAAGAGATTGATCGCTGCATTCGGGTTGGTACCGGCGTCCGTAATCCCCGGATCCTGGAAAACATTCGGGCCGGTGCCGCCGCCAGCCTGAGCAACGATGAAGCTTCCGGTCTTGGGACGTGCGCTGCTAATCGGCACGGCTGGAGTTTCAAGGTCGTAGTTGGTGGCCCACTCGGGGCTGATCAGAGTGAAGGGATAGCCGGTGGAATAGCGCCCGAGACCAGACAATGTCCAACCGCCGAAAACGGAGTCGGCAATTTTCCCCATGCCGCCACCGAAATGCTTGCCACGGCCAAATGGCAGTTGGTAAACCCAGTTCGCGTTAAAGATTTGCGTAGTGTCGAAATCCGATACGGCGCGATTCTGCCGCGGGAACCATGAATTGATGATCTGGCTGGCGAAACCGCCTCCCTCGAAAGTACTGACCCGTTCGGCGTTGGAGCCGACGTCAATTGATTTGGAGTAGGTGTAATTCAAATCGAATTCCAAACCGTTGGAGCGATGGCGCAGACTGAACTGGGCCGCGTTGTAGGCGCTGTTGCCGATGCTGCGCCAGGCGTCCATGGAAGAGAACTGCGGGGAGTAGTAATCATAGCCCTGGGTTAGGACCCCGTTCATGGTCGCGCAAGAGGGAAAGCAGGTGCCCGGCGCCTCGAAGGAGAGCACGCCCGGCGCGTCGGCGATTTCGAGTGCTGTGGTTTCGTTGCCGGCAAAATTGCAGAACAGGTCGTACATCGCCTGCGTAGCCGTTACAGTGGTGGAATTTGCAATAGGGTTTCCAAGGCAGGGTTGGGTGAAATTGGCTGGCTCGCTTGAGGTTCCGAAAAGCTGGTTCGCGACACTGCCTAGAATGGGACCAGCTCCCGGGAACTTGTTTTCCCAATAGTTGGTGCCAATCGTTGCTGCGCTGATGTTTTGAATCGGCGTTCCTGCGTAGTATTGCTTCGCCAGAGCTTGCGCCGCCTGGAAATAAGTCGTGTGGCTGGCAGGATCGTTTAGATTAGTCGGCTCCGCCAAATCTTCTTCCTGCATCAGGCGGTGGGCAAAACGTCCTACATAAGAGGCTTCGAACACAAAGTTCGAGGGCAACTCGCGAGTGATGGAAAAATCAACGACATGAGAGTAAGGAGTTTTCAGCTTGTCATCCAGTCCCCAGGTAATCGCAAAACCGCCAGGGGTAGCGGCACCAGACGGAGAATACACTGGAAACGGACCCGTCGGCGGTGCGCCGACGAGCGGGCCTAGAGCGCTACTGGTCGGGATGTTGTAAAGTCCGGAGTAGCGCGCTGACTGATCTACCGATTGAATTCCGGCTGGATTCACCTCTGCTGTGGTCAAACCAAACGAGCCTTGGCGGTCAAAGGTGTTGGTGATGCCCTCGCCGAAATGATCGAAATAGATGCCATAGCCAGCGCGAATCGAGGTCTTTCCCTGACCGCCCCACAGACGCTTGGACCAGCCGCTCTCGGCCTTGGGTGAATAGGCGAACGCGAGGCGCGGGGCAACGTCTTTGTAATCGTAACTCCAATAGGGTGGTTTACCGTTCGCCTGGCCCGATAGAGCGAAGCCGATCGCTGGGTCGTAGACCTGTCCTTGCGATGCAGCCAGCGCACGTTGGCTGAACCAGTCATGCAGGCTGATGGTGGGTGAAACTTGTGTGCCGGTGGTTTCATAAGGAGGCTGTAGAATCGTGTAACGCAAACCGTAGGTAAACGTCAGGTTCGGTTTGACCCTCCACTGGTCCTGCCCGTAGAACTCATATTCGTGATTGCGAAAATGGCGAGGAACGAGCTGGCCCTGGGGAATTACGTTCAGGTTTTTGTCCAACTCGTAGTTGGCGTTGACTTGGGTGATCAGCCCGGTCAACGCGGCCATGGCAAAGTCGTAGCTGGCGCCAAAACTCCCAGTGCTTATGCAAGAGGCTCCCAGGGGAGTGACTCCTAAGGCACAGGGCACTGATCCTGCTACTGCAGGATATCCGAGGTTGGTGCCCCCATTGAGGGCAGCGCTGTAGCCGAAGGCAGCTGGATCAAGGCTGCTGCCGGTGCCGGCGATTCCGGAGTTGTTCAGCCAGTAGACGTTGGTCTGGCCTTGAAAGAAATTCTGCGCATCCGATTCGCGCAGGTTATCAATCTGCCGGTAGTTTCCGCCGAACTGGAAAGTGTGGCTGCCCCTCACTTTGGTGACGTCATCGACGATGTTCTTTACCGGCACATGCGTGTTGATGGTAGGAGTAAAGGCATAAAGGTTGTCCATGCCACGGAAGTCATTGTAGGGCTCATTCTCCAGACCTTCGATGTTGACGAGCTCGCTGATGTAACCGAAGTGAAAATTATTGATCAGCGTACTGCTGAAGGTGGCCGTATAACCTACCGTGATGCCCTTGTTGTTGTCGTGCTCGGTCTGCCCTTCGGGCTGTCCAGGAAACTCTTCGCCTCCGTCACCAGTAACAGTGTTGGGGGAGTCGACAAAGTTGCGCTCGGCTTCCCGCTCGTTATCCATGATGCCTTTCAGGAACAGGCGGTGGTTGCCATCTCTTGTGAGGTTGTAGTCGAACTTTATGACGTAGTCGTCCAGACTCTGGGGCAGAGGAGAGGGAAAGGTAAAACCGCGAAAATCGAGGCCATCGCCTATGGTGTCGGTGTTGGGCTTTGGATAGAGATTGAAGATGGAGCTCGGGCTAGAGTTTGGATTGCCCGGAAGGTAGGCGACGAGCGGGTTCGCTCCCGGCCCGAGCGGGCAGGTGGACGGAGTGTTGCTGGAGCAATTAGGATCCATGTTGGCGATTTGAGCCGGACCCAATGTTGCGATGAGCGCGCCGCTTACGTTTTGAACGTTGGGGTTGCTGGCGACGCAGTTGACTGTGTCGTTCACGTCGCAGGGGTAGCTGATGATGCCGTTTCGCAGATTCTCACTGGGAATCTCGCGCGTGACCTGCAGGTCTTCGCGCTTGCGCTGGCCTTCGTAGGCGGCAAAGAAAAACAGGCGGTCTTTGATGATGGGGCCGCCGACATTGGCTCCAAAAGTATTGCGCAGCAGGAACGGCGCTGTATTGGGTTCATCCGCCTCGATCTGCGCGGCCTTATTGAACCAGTCATTCGCGGTGGTGAAAGTAGGGCGATTATAGATGTAGAGCGAGCCGTGGACGTGATTGGTACCGCTCTTGGTCACCTCGGAAACCTGCCCGCCGGAGGAGCGGCCGGTATCCGCGTCGGAATTGCTAGTGGTCACTTTGAGTTCTTCCAGGGAGTCGAGGGGCGCACGGATAGCGCCCGTGAAAGCCGTTCCCAGGAGTTCGTCATTGTTGTCGACGCCGTCGAGGGTGATGTTGGTCTGGTCGCTGCGGGCTCCATTCACAGAACCAGATCGGCTATCCGATGCGCTGGAGATGTGAGTGCTGTTGCCGGTGAATACGACTCCCGTTTGCAGGCTGAGAATGCCGGCAGGATCGCGGCCTTCGAAGGGAAGGTCGGCAATCTGATCGGCTCCAAAGGCATGGCCCATGGATGCATCCTGGGTGTTGACCAGCGGGGTCGTGCTGCTAACCTCCACCGTCACCGTTCCGCCGGTGACCTCCATGGTTACGTTCAGAGTGGCGGGAGTCGCCACCTGGAGTTCGAGGCCGTTTTGTTTCAGGGTGGCGAAACTTGGGGCGACCACAGTCAGGTCGTACTTCGCCGGCGGCAGCTCGAGAAACTGGTAATTCCCTTGATTGTCACTCTTGGTCGGGCGGGTGAATCCCGTGGCCGGGTTGGTAAGGGTGAGTGCCGCGCCAGCAACTACGGCGCCTTTGGGGTCGAAGACTGTGCCGCGCAACGAGGTTGTCGCGGTCTGCGCCACGACCAGCGCGCTGCAGGCAAGGAAGAATCCAACCAACAGAGTAACTACACGTGAGCCAGACCACATGGCAAGCTCCTTCACCCGCGAGGGCGTTACATTCGATTATTTTGCCCAGGAGATTAGGGACGTGCGCGAGACCCCGGGGCCCTGATGGGGCGCTATTGTGCAACTGCGGGGCCACAATGTGCAAGCTGAATCTTCAACGCCTTGAGCGGCATGAAACGTTTGAATACAGCTTTTCACATACGCCGTCCCACATTTGGAAGCCTGTTTATGCGGGTTTTCGATGGGTGCGATGCAAATTACCGATAAAGAGCGCTGCCGCCGCGACTATGACCACGGGATAGCATTCCAGCGTGTAGCGGGGCTCTGGATTCTCCAGAGTGCCGAGAAACAGCGAGCGCAGCACTACGAATAAAACGAACAGTCCGATGCCAGGAAATTCGCGAGAGCGCGCGAATCCGGCGACGGCCGCTACGACATAGGCTAGATTCATCAGACCGAAGACGATACTCACGGCGAGCCAGTCTCGGTCGTCATTGAACTCCCACCAACGCGGGTCCGAAGGCAGCAGCTCGGTTCGCGGACGCAGCCACATGTCGGCGATGCGCAGGGCCGGAAGCCAAACGTAGTAGCGCAAGGGGGCAGCCTGAATGCGCACCGCTGCCAGCGCTGCAAAGCGCTCATCGAGTTCCGGAGTTACGTCATGGTCATGGTTGTAGTCAGCGAAGAGCTGGGCGGTCTGTTGGCGTTGCTCGTTCGAATCAAAGGCGCGGTGCGGGAGGTGTGTAACGTCAAGCGCGGAGCCCGGTACGTTCCAGTAGATCTCCTCGACGGAGGTGTAGTCCGCGATCCAGGTCTTGGTCCAGCGATTGAAGCCGGCCATCACGAGTTCATCGGAATCGTTAGCATAGCGGGGTGCAAGCGGCTCCAGGCGATGCAGGGTGTGCAGGTTGCGCAGCGTCCACGGGACCAGGGGCGCGAGCGCGCTGATGGCGAGAATGACTCCTGCGCGGAGAACGGGAAACAACGGGGGCGCGGCATCCGCTGTTCGTCGACCTCCTCCGAGTTTCTGTCCAACCATGCAACGCAGCAAGAGGAGAAGCCAGTAAGCGCCAAAGGCGGCGAGCAGGATTCCGCCGTCAGGGCGTAGGAGGATGCAGGCGCCGATGGAGACGCCACATCCGAACCAAGTTGCCAACGCTGGCTTGACTGCTGGGTCGGTTTCGCGAAGAGTTGCCAGTCCGTAGATGGCTAAATCCAGCGCCAATGCGGTGAAGAAGACTTCCAGCGTCTCGGTGAGAGCTGCGGCCGCGTAGTTGGCCAGGAAAGGACAAAGGGCGGCGAGCAGGAACGCTGCTTTCGCGGCGCGATCGGAAAGCATGCGGCGCGCAAGATCCGCGACGAGGAAGCACGTGCCCAGATCGAACACAACCTGGATCAGCAATACTGCGCGGAAATTGCTCCAGCCGAAGACGGCGAAAATCGCAGCCAGAAATGCCGGGTATCCGGGCAAGCGAGAGAGAGTGGGGACGACGTGGCCGGAATCGGTGATGCCGTAGATGCCATATTGCAGCCAGTTCATGGCGATATCGGCATAGAGCCGCGAATCGTCCACGATGCCGGGAAAGTGAAGCACAAAGAGCAGCCGCAGCGCGATCGCCATCAGAGCGGCCGCAAGAAAGAATCGAGTATCCTTACGCAACAGTTGCAACACGCTGAGACTATAGCGCGTTTGAAGTCGACTTCGGGGTGAACGGGAGCTTATTTTTCATATGACGCGGGGGCTAAAGCGCATAGGGATTCTGGATGGGTTACGCGGCGCTGAAGCTCCGCTCTTCCACGTTACTGCCTACATTTGTGGGTTTTTCGCAGATAGTGAAGGCGTGCCTTCGCAAACCTACCAGAACCATTTATGAAACGCATTGCCTGTCTCCGCGTTGTCCTGACCTGTCCTGCCGAGAATTGACCGTCAGCGGCGTGCGGCATACGATAAACGATTAGCCCTTCATGTCCGAACCTGTCTTCTACGATCCGCAACGTGCCCGCTGGAAGCGCCTGAGACGTTTGGTCGACGCTCTAGTCGCGCTACTGTCGGTGCTGGTGATTTTCTTTGTGTACAGCGCACTGCGGGACGAACGCCTGCCCGAGTTACTGTTCTCGCCGCAGAAGCGCGCCTTCAAGGCGCTGAAGGAAAACGAAAAAGACAAGGCCCGCGATCGTCAGAAAAAGCTGGCCAGCCGATCCCACCGTAAGACCAAGCTGCCTGCTTCGGAGGTGAAACTAAACCAGGAAGAAGGTATCCGCGCGGCGTTCTACGTTCCATGGGACGCCGCTAGCTTCTCTTCTCTGCGCGATTTCGCCCACCAGATCGATCTGCTTTATCCCGACTGGCTGCACGTGCTTACTCCCGACGGCCGTCTGCAGGGTGTGGACGACCAGACCAACAAGTTCTTCGATGTGGTGCAAAACAATCGCGCGCGCTCCGTCGATGACCGGGTAATGCCTTTTCTCAAGGCGGAAGACAACAGCATGGAAGTCTTCCCCATGGTCAACAACTTTGACGGGGCGAACTGGGTGGGGGATATCACGGGCTTTTTGAACGATCCTGCCGCCCGCGCGCTCTTTCGCAAGCAGGTAGGGATTTTTCTTTCCTCGGACCATTTCCGTGGGCTGATGGTGGACTTCGAAGCTTTTCCGGATTCCGGGCAGCCGGGTTACGTTGCACTGTTGAACGAACTTTCGGCGGACCTCCACGCCCGCGGAATGAAGCTGTACGTCAGCGTGCCTCCGCGTAGCAAGGAGTTCGACTACGCTGCGATCGCTGCGCCTGCGGATGGCGTGGTCATCATGAACTACGACGAGCACTATCCTGGGGCTGCTTCCGGCCCGGTCGCGTCACAGGATTGGTTCGTCGACAATCTCAAGTCTGCGGTAAAGGTTATCCCCAAAGAAAAGATAATCTGCGCCATTGCCAACTACGGCTACGACTGGGTGCTTAAACCGAAGAAGGGCAAGCTGCCTCCCGATGCACACGACAGTTCCGTCACGGTGCAGGAAGCATGGTTGGCCGCGCGCGATTCCGATGAAGATGTGGTCTTCGACGATGATGCGCTCAACCCTCATTTCAGTTATCTGGATGAGCGCAGCATCCGGCACGACATCTGGTTTCTCGATGCGGTCACGGCTCTGAACCACATGCGAGCAGCGCAGGCACTGGGCATTCAGACTTTCGCCTTGTGGCGACTGGGGGGCGAGGATCGCACGCTGTGGCGCGTTTGGGATATTCCCGGCGACGCCGGTGCTGCCGACAAATTGCGCAGCGTGCCCCCAGGTCAGGACGTGGACATGGAGGGGCAAGGCGAGATTCTACGCATTGAGGCTCGTCCCACCCCCGGAACGCGCGACCTCACTATCGACGCGAATACGAAGCTGATCACCGACGAAAATTTCCAGAACCTGCCGGAGCCTTATCGCGTTGCACGTTACGGTTATAGTCCCAATGAGGTCGCGCTCACCTTTGACGATGGCCCCGATCCGGAGTGGACGCCGAAAATTCTCGATGTGCTCAAGCGTGAGCACGCTCCGGCCACGTTTTTCCTGATCGGCATTCAGACCGATAAGTTCTCCGGCGTGGCCAAACGCATTTACAACGAAGGCCATACCATTGGCAACCACACGTTTACACATCCCGACGTAAGCAACATTTCTTCGACGTATATGAAGGTGGAGTTGAATCTTACCGAGCGGCTTTTCGCCAGCCTGATGGGAGTTCGAGCCACGCTGCTGCGGCCGCCTTATGCGATTGACGAAGAACCGGACACCGCCGATCAGGTGCGTCCGCTCGCCTTTGCGCAGGACATGGGTTACATCACAGTCGGCAACCGGATTGATCCCAACGATTGGAGCGACAAGCCGCGGCGGCACACTGCCGAAGAGATATCGAGTTATGTCCTGGCGCACTTGCCCCCTTGCGGCCCCAACAACCTGCGCTGCGGCAATATCGTGCTTCTGCATGATGGAGGCGGCGATCGTGCCGAGACGGTTCGGGCGCTACCCATGATTATTGAGGGAGTTCGTGCCCGCGGATATCAGATTGTCCCGGTCTTTCAATTGTTCGGCAAAACCCGGGCCGATGTGATGGTCCCTTTGACTACCGGAGAACGCTGGGCGGCACGTCTTGACGGTCTTGGCTTCTGGCTCTTCGATGCCGGGATCATCGGGATCACATGGATCTTCTTTCTTGGCGACTTGCTCATGACTGGGCGGCTGGTGTTCATCGGAGCGGCGGCGATCTACGACCGTTTGCAGGAGAAGATTTTTGGCAAGCCGGCAGAAGTCGCATCGTACCGGCCGAAGGTCGCAGTCCTCATCCCGGCCTACAACGAAGAGAAGGTGATTGTGCGCACGGTGCGGGCTGCCCTCAACTCCGACTATCCTGACTTGCGTGTGATCGTGATCGATGACGGTTCCAGAGACCGCACCCTCGCAGCGGCGCGCGCCGCCTTCGCCAGGGAAGAGGCGGCGGGACGCGTCCTTATCCTTACGAAACCGAACTCGGGCAAGGCCGAAGCTCTCAATTATGGCATCGAGCACATTCAAGATGCCGAACTCTTTATTGGCATCGACGCCGACACCATCATCGCCAGCGACGCCATCTCTCGTTTGGTGCCGCACTTCATCAATCCTAGGGTCGGCGCTATCGCGGGCAACGCCAAAGTAGGGAACCGCGTGAATCTTTGGACACGCTGGCAGGCGCTCGAATACATCACCAGCCAGAACTTCGAACGCCGCGCTTTGGATGTTTTGGGGGCGGTCAGTGTAGTGCCAGGCGCAATCGGCGCGTGGCGCGTTTCCGCCGTGCGCGAGGCTGGTGGCTACCATGTCGACACCGTGGCCGAGGACGCCGATCTGACCATGGCTCTATTGCGCCGCGGTTACCGGGTGGAATACGAAGACATGGCCCTGGCCTACACCGAGGCCCCCACCACTGCGAATGGATTGATGCGCCAGCGTTTTCGCTGGTCGTTTGGAATTCTGCAGGCCGTCTACAAACACAGCGGAGTATTCGCGCGCAAGGGAGCGTTGGGCTTTGTGGCACTGCCGAACATTGTGATCTTCCAGATTCTGCTGCCGCTGGTGTCGCCGCTCATCGATATTATGTTTGCCTTCGGCGCCATCTGGTACGTGATCCAGAAACACTTTCACCCCGATTCCACGGATCCCGCCAGTTTTCACAAGCTGGTCGCATTTTTCTTTGTATTCCTGGTGATTGATTTTCTGGCGTCGGCGCTGGCATTTGCGCTGGAGCGGCGGCGTCCTGACGAAAAAGAAGACGGCTGGCTGTTGAGCCAGGTTTGGCTGCAGCGCTTCGCCTACCGCCAGTTGTTTTCGGTGGTCCTGTTCAAGACGCTGAAGCGTGCGCTGGAAGGTAGAAAATTTGCGTGGGATAAGTTAGAACGCACGGCGGCGGTGAAGCGAGTGGCGTCGGAGGATCGGGAGTCGGTCAACGTACCGTAGTTGTTGTGCGACATTCGATTCCCGCTCTATCGGAACAGCAGCGGCACGAACTCCGCCAGATTTCGCCGCCATACCATCCAGGTGTGCATCCCTGGCGTCTCGATCTCGGTCGTTTTCACACCCTTGGTCTTGAGCCATTCCCGCAGATTGCGGTTGATCGTGATCAGATGGTCCTCGGTGCCGCAGGCGATCCATAGCAGGTGCAGTTGCTGATTTGCTTTAGCGTCGAGAGAGGGAAAATCTTTTTGGAAGTCGTCGAGAATACCGCCCGAACTAAAAGCTCCTACCCATGAAAACTTGTCGAGGTTGTTCAAACCAGTAAGCAGAGATTCCGAGCCACCCATGGACAGCCCGGCGATGGCCCGCGTATTGCGGTCTATGGCGATCCGGTACTCGCTTTCGACTCGCGGCATAACCTCCGTGAGTAGAGCCTCGCTGAACTTCCTGAAGTTCGTATCGCGCATGTCTGCGTGACTCCACGCGCCCCATCCTAACTGCAGGAACTCCATGGTTCCGTAACCCAGAGGCATCACGACGATCATTGATTTAGCTTTGCCTTGCGCGATCAGATTGTCGAAGATTACGTTCGCGTGTCCGACGGCGGTCCAGCCGCTGGCATCGTCACTGAAACCGTGTAGCAGATAGAGCACGGGATAAGTCTTCTTCGCTGCGGGATCGTAGCTGGGCGGGGTGTAGACGTAGTATTCGCGGTCGTCGGCAGCGACCGTGGATCGATAGAAATGATGATGAATTTCGCCGCGCGGCACATCGTTCACTTCCCAGGGGAGAGACGGCGGTCCCGGAACATGCACCACACTGGACGGCGCCAGCAGATTTGGCGTCAACAAATGATTGGAAAAATCGATCAGCCGCACACCATCGGCTATAAATGAATACTCGTAATAGTCGGGGGCGAGCGGGGCTGTGGTCACGCTCCAGATTCCCTGGTCGTCCTTCTGCATCGCTTGCGGTTCCGTGCCCTCGCGCGCAAGAGTGACTTCTTTCGCGTTGGGTGCGCAAAAGCGAAAAGTTACACTGCTGTCAGGGTGAACGTCGGGAGAAACCAGTAGAGCGGGCGATGCCGGTTTATTTTGCTGAGCTGACGCGAACCCGACGAAGCCCAACAGAAGGGAAAATAAATACGGGGAAACTGAATGAGATCGCATTACGTCCTCCGCGATGGAGATGGAATCGATCGGTGGCTATGGTTTCTGTCCGGCCACTTCCAGCCGCGTCTCGGCCTTGTGCAGCGCGTTTAGCGAGCGTTCCACGTCCACGGCGATATCGCCGCTGGTCAGGCGCTCCTCGGCGCGGGCTTTGGCTTTGCGCGCACGCTCGACGTCGATCTCGGAGGGATGCTCAGCGGTTTCGGCAAGAATCGTCACCTTGTTTGGCAGAACTTCCGCGAATCCCCACGCCACTGCCAGCCGTTGTTCGTCCGCGCCGGCGTGGAATGTGATTTCGCCCACCGCCAGCTCGGTGATAAGTGGCGCATGCCCCGGCAGGATGCCCAGATACCCATTCTTGCCGGGAATCTGGACTTCCGTCGCCGCCGTGTCCACCACTTTCTTTTCCGGGGTGACGATCTCGAGTTGGAACGTATCTGCCATAAAACTGCAGCTTCGGGCTTCGGCCATCAAGCGTCGGCAAACCTAGTGGCTTCTCGTTCCTGCTGAAGCCAGAAGGCCGCCCTTATGCTGCTGTCTTCATCTTCTCTGCCGCTTCCAGCACTTCTTCGATCGGGCCCTTCATATAAAACGCCTGCTCGGGAATGTCATCGTATTTGCCTTCGACAATCGCCTTGAAGCCCTTCACCGTGTCGGCGATCTTCACGTAGCGTCCCGCCGCGCCGGTGAACTGTTCAGCCACGTGGAACGGCTGTGAGAGGAAGCGTTGAATTTTGCGCGCCCGGGCCACAGTAAGCTTCTGATCTTCGCTGAGCTCGTCGATACCGAGAATGGCAATGATGTCCTGCAGGTCTTTGTAGGTCTGCAGCGTCTTCTTCACCCGTTGCGCCACGTCGTAGTGCTCCTGGCCGACGATACGCGCATCGAGAATGCGCGAGGTCGAAGCCAGCGGATCGACCGCGGGATAAATCCCGATCTCGGTCAAGGCGCGAGAGAGCACAGTGGTCGCGTCGAGGTGGGCAAACGTTGTGGCCGGAGCCGGATCGGTCAAATCGTCGGCGGGAACGTAAATCGCCTGCACCGAAGTAACTGAACCTTTCTTGGTGGATGTAATGCGCTCCTGCAGTTCGCCCATCTCCGTCGCGAGGTTCGGCTGGTAACCAACGGCGCTGGGCATGCGGCCTAGTAGGGCCGAAACTTCCGAACCGGCCTGCGTGAAGCGGAAAATGTTGTCGATGAAGAGCAGCGTGTCCGCGCCTTCGGCGTCGCGGAAGTATTCCGCGACCGTCAGTCCGGTCAGCGCCACACGCAACCGCGCTCCGGGGGGCTCGGTCATCTGGCCATAAATCAGCGCGGCTTTCGAGTGCGCCGGATCACCCGGTTTGATCACGCCGGATTCCGTCATTTCCAGCCAAAGGTCGTTGCCTTCGCGCGTGCGCTCGCCTACACCGGCAAACACGGAGTAGCCGCCGTGGTTTTTGGCGACGTTATTGATCAGCTCCATGATGACGACGGTTTTGCCTACACCCGCGCCGCCAAACAAGCCGATTTTGCCGCCCTTCAAAAATGGTTGGATGAGATCGATGACCTTTACGCCGGTCTCAAACATTTCTGCCGTCGTGGCCTGCTCATCGAATGCAGGCGCCAGGCGATGAATCGGCATTCTTTCTTTGTACTCGACCGGGCCAAGCTGATCGACGGGTTCGCCGATTACATTCATCACGCGCCCCAGCGTGCCGCGGCCCACGGGCACGGAAATCGGTCCGCCCTGGTCGATGGCATTCATGCCACGTACCATACCGTCGGTGGCCGACATGGCGATGCAGCGCACGCGGCCTTCGCCCAAGTGCTGTTGCACTTCGAGGATCACGTTGATGGGGCTGGGGACGGTGAAGCCATCGCTCACCACTCTCACCGCTTGATAAATGAGCGGCAACTTGCCTTCGGGGAACTGCACATCCACCGCCGGCCCCGCAATTTGAACGACATGTCCGATGTTTTCTGGCATAAAACCTCAGCTCTTAGCTTGACCCAGCCGCAACTTCTTCTTGAAACTCTTCGCCGCGGCCTCAATGGAAAAAGCTAAGAGCCAAAGGCCAAGAGCTAATAGCTTCTTCTTCACATTGCGGCCGCGCCGCTCACGATCTCGATAATCTCTTTTGTGATCTTCGCCTGCCGCGCCCGGTTCATCACCAGCGTGAGCGAGTCGATCATATCCGTGGCGTTGCTGGTGGCGGAATCCATTGCGGTCATGCGCGCAGCATGCTCGGCCGCCACCGACTCCAGCAGTGCGCGAAAAATCTGAATCGCAACGTACTTCGGCAGCAACGCTCGAAACAGTTCTTCCGGCGGCTGTTCGTAAATGTAATCCACCGGAGCCGTGCCAAATTCAGCCGCAACCTGTTCGGCCGCCGACTCGGAACTGCGCATGCCCACTCCCGCGCTGATCGCCGCTTCTTTAGCTTTTTTCTTTTCTTCTTCCGTCATCTCCTCGGCCAAGCGGATCGCAGGCTCGCCGATCTGTTCGATGGGAAGAATCTGTTCCACGATGAGCCGCTGCGCGATCACCGATTTGAATTCGTTGAAAACAACGTAGACCGCATCAATCTTCCCGCGCTGATAACGCCCAATCACGCTCTCCGCCAAGACGCGCGCTTGCGAAAATTCCAGCTTACCGAGAACCCCAACATGCTCTCCCGTAATTTGTATCGTTCCCGCGCGCTCGGTTGCCGCAGGCTGGGTTTCCAACGATTCGTCGATCTCGGCCAGGCTGCGGGTTTGCAACGCCGCCGGGTAGCGCCTACGCAAAAAATCGCGCCCCTTGCGGCCGATGGCCTCAATGTCGACGTTCTTCCCTGCCTTGGACTCAAGGAAACGGCTGGCGGCTTTGGTGACATTCGCGCTGAACGCGCCTGCCAGTCCTTTGTCACCAGTGACAACGATCAGGAGAATATTTTTCTCCGGCCGCAGCGCCAACAAAGGATGCTTCGGCTCACCGGTCTCCGGATCGTAGATCTCCGCCCGCGCCACCAGCGACTTCAGCACATTGGTGAGCATCAGCGCGTACGGGCGCGCCGATAGAGCGCGGTCCTGCGCCCGGCGCAGCTTCGCTGCCGAGACCACCTTCATGGCCTTGGTGATCTGCCGTGTGTTCACCACGCTGCGAATACGGCGACGAATGTCGAGGATGTTAGGCATCGAAAACCGCTCTTAGCTATTGGCTCCTAGCCTTTAGCTTACAACCCTGTAATCGTTAGTCCTACCACTCGCCCGCTCCGCTCCAAGCCAAGAACTAAAGGCTAAGAGCTAAAAACTTACTTCGCTTCCCGCTCCGCGACGAACTGCTGTTTTGCCTGCTTGATTACATCGGTCAACTGCGCTTTCAGCCCGTCGTCGAGAATCTTCTTCTCCATGATCGTGCGCAGCAGGCCGGGGTTGGTCGCGTCCACGTACTTGTAAAGTTCTTTCTCGAAGTCGCGCACTTGATTCACCGGAAGGTCGTCGAGGAACCCGCCGGTGCCGGCGAAGATAATCAGAATCTGCTTGGAGAATGGCAGCGGCGAGAACTGGTTCTGTTTCAGTAATTCAACCAGCCGTTGCCCGCGATTGAGTTGCGCTTGCGTGGCCTTGTCGAGATCGCTGCCGAATTGCGCAAACGCCGCCAGTTCGCGATACTGCGCCAGTTCCAGCTTCAGTGTTCCTGCGACCTGCCGCATCGCCTTGATCTGGGCGCTGCCGCCCACGCGACTCACCGACAAGCCTACGTTCACCGCTGGGCGCACGCCCTGGTTGAACAAATCCGTTTCCAGATAGATCTGACCGTCGGTAATCGAAATGACATTGGTCGGAATGTATGCGGAGACGTCGCCAGCTTGCGTTTCAATAATTGGCAGCGCCGTCAGCGATCCGCCGCCATTCTTGTCACTCAGTTTTGCCGAGCGCTCCAGCAGACGCGAGTGAAGATAGAATACGTCTCCCGGATATGCCTCGCGGCCCGGCGGACGGCGCAACAAAAGTGAGATTTCGCGGTAAGACGCCGCATGCTTCGAAAGATCGTCGAAGATGACGAGCGCGTGCCTCTTGGTATCGCGAAAATATTCTCCGATGGCGCACGCCGCATAGGGCGAAATGTACTGCATCGGCGCGGGTTCGGAAGCAGACGCCGCGACTACGATGGTGTACTCCATCGCGCCAGCGTCTTCCAGAATCTTCACCACCTGCGCAATCGACGAACGCTTCTGCCCGATCGCGTTATAAATGCAGATCAGGTCGTTGCCTTTGCTGTTGATAATCGTGTCGAGCGCGACTGCGGTCTTCCCGGTCTGCCGATCGCCGATGATCAGTTCGCGCTGACCGCGGCCCACTGGAATCATGCTGTCGATGGCTTTCAGCCCGGTCGCCATGGGCTCGCGTACCGGTTGACGATCGATCACACCCGGCGCCAGCCGCTCCAGCGCGATGAACTGATCGCTGGCGATGGGACCTTTGTCGTCGATGGGCCGGCCCAGCGAGTCCACCACGCGCCCAATCATGGCGTCGCCCACGGGCACGCTCATGATGCGGCCGGTGCGCTTCACTTCGTCGCCTTCTTTGATCTCGGTGTATTCGCCGAGCAGCACCACGCCCACCTGGTCTTCTTCCAGGTTCATAGCGATGCCGGCCACGTCGTGCGGGAAGGAAAGAAGTTCGCCGGCCATTACTTTGTCGAGTCCATATACGCGTGCGATGCCATCGCCCAGCGTGATGACCGTGCCGGTTTCGTCCACGGAGATCTTCGATTCGTAGTTCTCGATCTGCTCGCGGATCAGTTTGGTTATTTCGTCTGCCTTGATCTGTGCCATAGAATCAGCTTCTAGCTTCTAGCCGCTGGCTACTAGCAAAACAAGCTAGGAGCTACGAGCTAATAGCTTCCTTAATCCTCTCCAACTGGCCTTTCACCGAACCGTCGTAAATCGTGCTGCCTAAGCGGAGTACCGCTCCTCCGAGCAGCGAAGCGTCCTGGTCATAATGCGCCCGGACTTTCTTTCCGGTCAGCTTCCCGACCTGTGCTTCGAACTCATGCTTTTCCGCGTCGTCCAATGTGCGGGCGCTGGTGATCTCGGCTTCGGCGAATCCCAGGCGCGCATCGAGTTCCTTCTCCAGTTGCCGGATGATCGGTTCCAGAAAATGTATCCGCCGGTGATCGATCAGCACTGCAACCAGGTTTCGCACCTGCTTTGGAATCTCATCGCGATGCGCAATCACATCCAGCACGCTGCGCTTCTGCTCGGCCGGAACCGCTGGGTTCTCCCACACTCGCCGCAAGTTTGAGCTTTCGGCCAGCAAGCTTGCGATCGTGCGCAATTCCGCAATCGAACGATCCGCGTCGAGATGCGCGCTCAGGACCACATCCGCAAAGGCCCGGGCATACGTGCTGGCGACCGAAGCCATGCTCTAGCGTCCGTCCTTTCCGGAGCCACGCGCCGAACTCTCAGACGCGCCCAACTCCCCGGCGAAGCTCCGCACCAACGCGTGATCGGTAGTGGCGTCCACATGGATCTGCTTCTGCGCCAGCCCGACTGCCAGATCAGCCGCGTAGGCGGTCAGCTCACGCCGCGCCGCTTTGGCGGCAGCCGTGATTTCCTGCTGTGCCGATTCCACCATCTTACGGCCATCTTCCTGAGCCGCTGCCTGGATGCGCGCTTCCTCCGCTCCAGCTTCTTTCTCGGCGGCATCGCGCATCATGCCGATCTCGACATCCAGCTTCATCAAGCGCGATTCAATTTCCGCCAGCTTCCGCCGCGCTTCCTCGCTGGCCTTCTGCGCTTCCTGCATCGCCTTCTGGATCGCCGCCGTGCGGGCGCTGAACGCGCCGGGCAAGTATTTGCGGCATGCCCAGAAAATCAGACCTGCGATCACGGCAAAATTCAGCAGAACACTCAGGAGGTAGGCATTCCCGACGCTCAGACCCGTAAGCCGCGCAATGAACCGAACCGATGGCGACTGCTTGAACTCGGCCTTGTCGTCCTTTTCTTCTCCAGCGGCTTCCCGGGTCTCGTGCGCCAGTTGCCGACCAAGGCCAGGCTGCCTGGCCGAGTCATCGGCCCGTTGCGGCTTCTGCGGAGTTGCAGGCTGCTCTTGAGCGCGCAACGGTGTTATCACTCCGGCGAAACTCGCCATGAGCAACGCCAGCAGCCCCGCCCGGACGATCTTTTTCAACAAAGTCATCTTCTTCGACATCGTGATCACGAACATCGTGACCGTTGCCATCAATGCCCCGCCCCGGCCGGCTCCAACACGCGCCGCATGATCTCTGTGGCCAGCGTCTGCGCCTCTGCCTGCAAACCGTTCAGCGCTGCGTCACGATCCTTCTGGATGTCAGCCTTCGAAGCCTGCACCTGCGCGTGAGCCTTGTTGCGCGCTTCGTTCAGCGCCACAGTCCGCGCATCCAACGCCGCCTTGCGTCGGGCCTCTTGCGCGCGAAACACCGTAGCCCGCGCCTCGCGCAGCCGCTGCTCGTATTCGGAAGTGCGTGCCTCGGCCGCAGCAATATCAGCGCGCGACTTTTCGACTGCACCTTCCGTCTTGCTGCGCCGCTCCTCCAGCACCCGTCGCAAAGGCTTGTGCACAATCGCCGTGTAGAGGACGTAAAGCAGCGTCAGCAGAATCACCGTCGGTATTGATCCGAGCAGTAATTCGCCTAGTTGTCGTAGCGTTTGATCCATTGACGGCTGCTGTACAGGAAAATGAGGGCTATGAAAACTGTTAAGTCTAACGTCCGCAGCAGTTTATGTCAACGCAAAGGGATGATTTTCAGGCGATTGTCGGGGCAGACGGAAGGTCTCAAAATGGGCGAAATCCGGCCATGTCCTGACCATTTGCCGACCATGCAAAAAGCTGCAACTAATCCTTGACTTCCCGGTAAAGAGGATTAGCATTGAAGTATCACCTCCGATCCAATTCAGGATCGAATGGGCCGATAGCCAAGGAATGTCACCGCTTCTTGGTTGCCGGCCCATTTAAATTTCGGTCGTTAGTCGATGGTCGTTACGTCCTCATCCCACCACCCACTCCCTTACTCTTCTCACCACCGACTCCGGCGCCTCCACTTCCAACTCCACCGCCCCGTCTTTGTACTTCCGCGAATAAATCCTCGCCTTGGCTTCGAGCAGGGCCAGCGTCTTCCCTTCTTTTTGCGGGACGCGTAGACGCACGCGGCTGACGCGGTCTTCGTCGATCATAGCGTCGATGCGCGCCAGCAGACGATCCAGACCCGTACCCTTCGCTGCCGACACATATACCGTGTTCGAGTCTTCCCGCAGCGCGTCATTCATCAAACCTTCAGCCACTTCCACACCCAGCAAATCGACTTTATTCATCACCCGCAGGCGTGGCTTCTTCTCCGCTTCCAGTTCTTTCAGGACGATCTCCACCTGCGCGTCCTGCTCGGCTGAGAGCCGGCTGCTGGCGTCGGAGACCTGCACCACCAGCGAAGCGCGCTGCACTTCTTCGAGAGTGGCTCGAAACGCGGAGACCAACGTGTGCGGGAGGCTGCGGATGAATCCCACGGTGTCGGACATCAGCACCTTGCGCTTCGAGGGCAGCACGACAGCGCGAATCGTGGGATCAAGCGTGGCGAACATGCGCGGCGAGGCCAGCACAGCGGCCCGCGTGAGCGCATTGAACAGCGTCGACTTGCCGGCATTCGTATATCCCACGAGAGCAACGGTTGCCACCGGAGCCGATTCGCGCCGCTGCCGCTGCTGGGCGCGGATGCGGCGGACGTTTTCCAGTTGCTGCTCCACGTGCCGGACGCGGCGGGCAATTTTCCGCCGGTCGGTTTCAAGCTGGGTTTCGCCGGGACCGCGCGTGCCAATGCCGCCGCCGAGCTGCGACATTTCCACCCCGCGCCCCGCCAGCCGCGGCAACATGTATTGCAACTGCGCCAACTCCACTTGTAACTGGCCTTCCCGGGTGCGCGCGTGGCGCGCAAAAATGTCGAGGATGAGTTGGGTGCGGTCGATGACTCGGCGCTTGACGATCTTTTCAATGTTGCGCTGCTGCGAAGCGGTGAGATCGTGATCGAAGAGCAGAAGGTCGGCATTCACCGATGCGGCCGCGCCGGCAATTTCCTCGAGCTTGCCCGCGCCGATCAAAGTGGCGGGATCGGGCCGGTCGCGCCGCTGCAGAATTTCGCCGACAACTCTCGCGCCCGCGCTTCCCGCGAGCGTGCGCAGTTCCGCCAGCGACTCGTCTGCGTCGAACTCCGGAATGCTCGGCTTGTTGCTGGATTTTCCCGAGGCATGGGCCGGAACGCCGGCTTTGCCGCCAGTTGCGGGCGCAGCCGATGCCGCATCCCGTGCCGCTTGCGCTTGTGCAGTCACCGTGCCTTTGGCGCTGCGTCCGCGCGTCCGTACGTCAATCCCTACCAGAAACGCGCGCTCCTGAGAATCTTCTGGGCGCGCTGTCTCCACGCCGAGAGGCGCACGTCCGGATGCGGACGCGCGAACGCGAGTCTTCTTGGGATAAGAACTGCGCAATCCGAAAACGCCTTACCCTTCCGTGCCTGAAGCGCTCGCCGCCGAAGCCGTTGTCGGCGCCGAAGACGACGATGACGCTGGCGCTCCGGTTCCTGCGGCAAGCTTCGTCTCCGTATGCGCCAAGTGCGCGCCATGCGGCGCGGTTCGTCCCATCACAATGGTCGAGATGGCGTGCTTGAAGATCAATTGCTCTTGTCCGTTGGCCTCCAGCACCACGGAATACTTGTCAAAGGAACGAATCCGGCCCGTTAACTTTACTCCGCTCAACAGATAAATTGTGATGCTCAGTCGTTCCTTGCGGGCCGTGTTCAGGAAGGAATCCTGGATGTTCTGCGCCGGCTTGTTGCTTTCCATAGCCGATCTCCTTAAGCTCTTTGAGCTGCAAACAACCAACCTGCGCCTTTCGGCAGTCGCCTCAGGGCAAGCTCAAAACAACAGCATGTTCCTCGCGGCCATCCGCGTCAGAAACACGGGGGGACAACCTGCCTCCTCGCCGCCAGGTTTCCCAAGGCCGCGCCGCCCAGCAGGTAACTGCGAGTACGATACGGCGTCCCCCTGCGCTTTTCAACCCGGAAGTTGCGGAAGAAGCCGGATTTCTTAAACAATGTGAAGATTTGCGGAGACATCCCCTCTCCCGTCTCCCTCAGCTGTTGTGTACAATCCCCCGCATGGGCAATTCCGCCCCGGCGAAACTCACCGCACCCGCCGCCTTTTTGTTATGTGTTATGCGGGATGCGAAGTCACCGGGTGAAATCTTAGGAGGCATTTATGGCAAGCGCTGCTCTCGCAACTTTCCTTGGACCCCAAATCAACTTCCCCCCGGACTTCAACACCAACTTTCTGATGCTGCTGCGCTGGATCCATTTTCTGGCCGGCATCACTTGGATCGGCTTGCTCTATTTCTTCAATCTGGTGAATGTCCCGTTGATGAAAGAACTCGACGCCACCACCAAAGGCAAAGTGATGCCCGCGCTTATGACACGGGCCCTGTGGTGGTTTCGCATGTCAGCAGCCCTGACTGTTCTTGCCGGCCTTATGTACTGGGGCAACATCGTCGCCGCTGATGCACACAACGGCCTAATACAAGGATTCCATGCCTCCAGCGGGCCCGTGATGGGCAGCTTCTTTCTGATCTGGACGATCGTCTGGGGATTGCACTACGCCTGCTTGATCCCTGGTAAAGGAATCTTTGACAACGGCGCATTCATCGGCGTGGTCTATGCCGTGGTAGTCGCGGCTGCCGCGTGGCTCTTTCTGAGCCTGAATAGCCACGGATGGGAGAGCAGCCGGCTGCTTTCGATCGGCATCGGCGGTGGCATCGGCTGGGTCATGCTGCTCAATGTGTGGGGAGTGATCTGGCGCATCCAAAAGCGCATGATTCAATGGACGCGCGACAACGCCACCAACGGCACGCCTATGCCGGACAAAGCTAAGAGCATGGCGCGCCAGGTGTTCCTGGCGTCAAGAGCTAACGCATATCTGTCAGTCGTCATGCTGTTTTTCATGGGCGCGGCGAGTCACTATCCGATGTTTGGGAAGTGAGAAAAAAGCAGAATGCGAAAAAATAAGGCCAGCCTCTCGGCTGGCCTGGATTCAAAAACGAGATTAGTTAGAAGATGAATTTCAAGCCGAAAAACAACCGCCGCTGTCCGATGCCATCGGTGATGATGTTGCCGGCAAACGTGCCGCCACCATTGACGTTAAAGTTGGTGTTCTGGAACGCGCCGGAGGCTACATCGTCCAGGATTGGATCCGGAACACCTCGGAACTGCGTATTCATGACGTTATACGCAGTTGCCTGAAATTGAGCCGTAACCCGCTCGGTCATCTTGATGTTCTTGAACACAGACAAATTGGCGGTGCTGATGGGCGTCCCACGCAGCGTGTTACGTCCCACCCCAGCGAACGGCGTGCCTACGACTTGGGCGGCAATCGGATCGTTATGGATCCAATGAGCTCCAGTAATCGGCGTGACCGCACACGGCGAAGCTCCCCCATTACTTTCAAAACACGGGTCCGTAAAGTTGACCAGTGTGCCCAGAGGCAGCGCAGTGAGAGCCGGACTTAGGCACGTTGCTGTTGTTCCGTCGCAATATTGCCCCACGGAAGTAAGCGGTAGGTTGGCATTGCTCAGGATCGGGCGGCAAGTATCGTATGTTGCGCCAAAATCCGCCCCTGGATCGCAAAGGCTACCATTGCCCGGGTATCTTTGTATTGTTGTGTAGGGCTGTCCACTGGTGTAACGGTATGTGGTGTTAACCTGCCAGCCGCCCAGCACGTGCCCGGCCAAGCCTTGCTGCCCTTTGTAGAAGGGCAGATCGTAGACGAGGGCCACCCCGAGGATATTCGGGAAATCCGTGCCTGAATTAGCCCTCTCCGGTCCGCCAATTTCGAAGGGATTCTGCGCCTGCGCCAGCGTATTGCCACCAGCAATTGTGCTGAAAATCTCGCTGGCGTTGTCGATTGTCTTGCTGTAGGTGTAGGACGCGGTACCGCTCACGCCGTGAAAGTTAGCAACTCGCAGTTCCGTCTGCAGGCCGTTGTAGTTAGCGTTTGCCGTATTGCCATCCGTAATTACATTGGTGAAGTTGCAGTTTACATTCCCGGCTGCAAAACCCGGAGCCCCTGATGTCGCGCAGGGCGTCAAACCCGCCGGAATCACGTTTGAAAACCCAGCGGCAATGAGCGGACCAAGCTCCGGATTTCCGTTCCGCGTCTGGAAAAGCCCGACGCCATGGTTGCCCACGTAGCGTACTTCGCCCACAATCCTATTGGTGAAGGAGCGCTGAAATCCGAAGTTCCACTGTTCCGAGTAGGGGTTCCGGAAGTTGGGGCTCACCTGCGTCTGATCAGCCAAGCCAGGGTTCCCCGCTGGAGCCAGCGGTTGTATGTAGGGAATCACCTGTGTTCCGAAGAAACCCGCGGTAGGCAGGCCAGTGCCGAATAACGTGGCGAGATTCACTTCGGGAGCGGACGTGCCCACATTCAGGAACATATTGTAAAACGCAGGATCGTAGGCGATGCGGAAGCCGCCGCGAACAACCGTCTTTTCATCGCCGGCAATATTCGGGGTCCAGGCGAAACCCAGCACTGGAGCAAAGTTGTGCAACTCCTGGGGGACAGTGGGCACGGTGGTCTGACTTAGGGGAAGGCTCGTAGACCACAAGGGCAGCGGCCCCGTCTGCTGTTGCGTCGATTTTTGGTGCAACAAATTGATGGCCTGTTGATACCAGTCCCAGCGCATGCCCAGGTTCAGGGTCAAATTGCTCTTAACTCTCCAGTCATCCTGCACATAAAGACCCAAGTCCCACTCCGTGAAGGGAAGAATGGGGCTGCCCAGAGCGATTTGCGTTAGCTCGGGATTGTTAGCGACGATGTCGTTGAAGGAGTTGAAAACAAATACCCCATTATTTTCCGGCAGAAAAACGTTGGGTGAGCGTTGTTGGTCGAGTTCGCCGCCGAACTTAATGGTGTGATGGCCCTTCAACATCGAGGCATTGTCTTGCAACTGGTACACGTTGATGATGCGCCCTTGCGGAAAGCCAGCCGCCACCCCAAAGCTCGTGATATCTTGCGGCGCCGAACCGGCCAGAATCATGTCGGTCGGGCACTCGGTTGGACTGACGGAATTGCAAGTCGGAAAGGATTGCTCCTGGAAAAATATGCTGGCGCGCGAGAAGCTGAAGCGGACTTGGTTGACGAAAGCATTGCTGAAGTTGCGCGCCCAGTCCAAACCAATCTGCTGGCTCAGGGAGGGGACATCTTGATAGTCGCCAATGTCGATGCCATTGCCGAAGCCTACTCCGAACTCGCCCTGCTTCTGGTAAACATAACGGACAAAGAAATTATCCTTGTTCGATAACTTGAAGTCGACCCGTCCCGTGGCTTCGTAATCATTAAATGGGTCGGGCACAAAACGCGAAATGGTGCCAAATTGAATTGGCGTGCAGCCGTCGGTGCCCGCCACAGTGCATGTCGTGTTGGGCTGGTTCGTCACCAGCACATTCTGCACATTTGTGAAGGTCGGATTACCCGCCGTGATCACATTGGGACCAATCGTGGTTTCGATCAAGCCGATGGGGCTGGACGGAAAAGCAGCTTGCAACTGGGTAACCCCTGTGGGCGTTGGCACGATACCTGATCCCGAAGAACTGGGTTGGCCGGCAGCGCGCTGGCGATCTATATTCGTGGAGCCGAAAAACCAAATCCTATCTTTCTTGATCGGCCCTCCCACAGCGCCACCAAACCGATTCTCCACAAACCGGGAGACCGTAGGCGCAGTGCAGCCGGTCGTCGCATTGGCGGGCACTCCCGGGGGACAGAACCCGAACACCGGATTCTTCTCCTCGTTTGTCAACGAATCAAAAGTTGAACCATCCCAGATCTCGTACCCGGCCCCGTGAAATTGGTTGGTGCCAGACTTGGTGACATAGTTCACCACCGCGCCAGTATTGCGGCCAAACTCGGCGTCATAGTTGGTGACCACTTGAATCTCGGCGATAGCGTCCTGGTTGCCAAAGAATATGTCCGGGCCGCCTATGGAGTTGTCATTGTTGCTCTGCCCGTCAATCTGAAAATTATTGGAGCGAGCGCGCTGACCGTTCACGGAAAGCTCGGCGCCGTTGTTATTGCTGAAGCTGGCGTCGCCAGCGGTTGCGACTCCTGGAACGAATAGCGCCAGCGAGTCGAACGTATTCCCCATTGGCAGGTCGGCTACTTTTTCCGCGCTGAAAGATTCGGAGATTTGGTCCGTCGTGGCCTCGATCAGCGGCGCAGTACCCTCCACCGTAACCGTCTCAGAGGACGAACCCAATTCAAGCTTGATGATACCCAGCGAGGTATCCTGACCCACATTCACTGTGACGCCATTCGCCTCATACGTGCGGAAGTTGCTTCCTTCAATGCGCAAGTTATAGGCGCCCCGAGGCAAATCGCGCAACTCCACGACTCCCGTGGAGTTGGTTTTAGCCTTGAACTCCCGGTTCGTTTCAAGGTGCTTGGCAGTGACGTTGGCACCCGGAACCACCGCGCCTTGCGGATCCTGCACAACCCCGGAAATAGACCCGGTAACGACGCCTTGGGCTAGGGCGAACGTAGCACCGAAGACTATCGTTCCGAAAACCATCAGCGAGATAAACCCGGATCGGAAGAGGCATTTCACGTGAATTCTCCTTGCAGAACGCTGCGACATTTGGTCCCCAGCAGAACGAAAAAAAACGAACTGGTGGCACTGGGAAAGAGCTAAGCATCTAGTGTTCCAAAACATTACAGCGATAAACTGTTTATTATCAAAAACATGCAACCTGGACCTCGGTGGCTGTCGAGTAAAGATACATGTGTTTACGGAAGCTAGCTATGAGAATTGGTATGTTTTCGTCAATATGCTTCGTTGCCGTAGCGTAGACTTGTCCTGCTACAATCTCCCTTTCCGTGACCAAATCCTTCATCAAGCCTGAATTCTCCAGCCCAGATTCGGCGGGCGCGCTGACCTCAGGCGCGACTACGCTCGACGCTGTGCCCATGCTTGATCTGCAGCGGCAGTATGAGCAGATTCGCGTTGAAGTGCTGGCGGCCGTCGGGCGGGTATGCGCTTCGCAGCATTACATTCTTGGACCTGAGGTTGAGGCACTCGAGCACGAGGTAGCGGACTTCTGCGGTGCGCGCGATGCCGTTGGTTGCGCTTCCGGCACTGACGCTTTGTGGCTGGCGCTGGCTGCCGCAGGAGTACAGCCTGGAGATCAGGTTTTCACCACGCCTTTCAGCTTTTTCGCCTCGGCCAGCGCCATCGTGCGCGCCGGGGCGCGTCCGGTATTTGCTGATATCGATCCGCGCACATTTAATCTCGATCCGGCGCAGGTCGAATCTTTTCTGCGCGGAGGCGCGCGGGACAAACTGCGCGCCCTGCTGCCGGTTCACCTTTACGGTCAGTGCGCGGATATGAACTCGTTGCAGCGATTGGCTGACGAATTCCATCTGTCCATGATCGAAGACGCCGCGCAGGCCATCGGCGCGCGCCAAGGCGACCGCAATGCAGGATCAATGGGCGTCTCCGCGGCGTTCAGCTTCTATCCCACCAAGAATCTCAGCGCGTACGGCGACGCCGGCTTGGTGACGACCAACGATCCCGAGATGGCCGCGCACATGCGCCGTCTTCGTAACCACGGCGGCTCACGCCGTTACGTTCACGAAGAGTTGGGATGGAACAGTCGGCTCGACGCCATGCAGGCCGCCATCCTGCGCGTGAAGTTGAAACACGTGGAAGGATGGAACGACGCCCGCCGCGAACGCGCCGCGCGCTACGATGAACTCTTTGCCAAAGCCGGCCTAGTGTCAGCGGGCGAGCAACCTGAGAACGCTGCTCCCATTCAACTCCCGCCAACTTCAGCGCACGCTCACCACGTATTTCACCAGTACGTCGTCCGCGCCTTCCGCCGCGATGAACTGCGCGAGTTCCTCACCGCACGCAAGATTGGGACGGAAATCTACTATCCCATTCCGCTGCACCTGCAGCCCTGTTTCGCGTATCTCGGGTACCGCGAAGGCGACTTCCCCGCGGCCGAGCACGCCGCAAAGGAAGTGCTCGCCATGCCTATGTTCCCCGAACTCACCGAAGACGAACAACGCTGGGTGGTGAAGAGTATTGCGGACTTCTACTGCTAGCGTCGCCCTGTTGCTTGTACGCTCGTCGGGGTAACTTTCCCTCCGGCCAAGCATCTGATCCATTGGCATCCGGGAGATGGGCAATGAAGAATTTTCCAGCCGCTGTATTTGGGTTGTTTCTCGCGCTTTTTCTAATCTGCCTGGTCTTCGCCGCAAAACCAAAGGCGCAAACCTCTGCGGTGAACACGGACCGTAAGCCGGTGGTGGTCGAGCTATTCACTTCGGAGGGTTGTTCCTCCTGCCCGCCGGCGGATAAATTGCTGCAGAAATTGCAGGAGCAACAACCGATCGATGGGGCGGAAATCATCGCTCTTGAGGAGCATGTGGACTACTGGAATCACGATGGGTGGATGGATCCCTACTCTTCCCCGGAATGGACGCAGCGGCAACTCGATTACGGCGCTATGTTCAAAAAGGATGCTTATACGCCAGAAATCGTAGTGGACGGGCGAAGCGAGTTCGTAGGGAATGACGCACGTGAAGCTGGACGCGAAATTGAAAAGGCGGTACGCGGGGCGAAGACGGATATCGCAATCACTCCCGGTGAGCCAGACCCCAAAGGCTCGCAGCACTTCAAAGTTTCAGTGGGAAAGCTTGCAGGAAACACATCCAGCGACGAGGCGGAGGTGTGGCTGGCGGTAACGGAGGATGGGTTGCACTCTTCGGTGGGTGCCGGAGAAAATGCCGGCCGCGTCCTGCGTCACATAGCCACGCTGCGTTCCTTGCACAAGATCGGGGTCGCGAACAAGAGCGGGGCGGCGGTATCCTTCACGGGAGATCCCGTTGTGAAATTTAACTCCCACTGGGGTCTTGAGGAGCTCCACGTGATAGTTTTTGTCCAAGAGAAAAAGAGCCGGGAAATTCTGGGAGCTGCTTCGACAAAAATCAAAGGCTAGGAGACAAGTAGGATCCACCTAGCGGCGCCGATGCTTCGCCGCCGGTTTCGACGCTTCCTTCTGCTCGCCCGGGGCCAGCACCCGGCGCACAATCGGCGAGTTCATCTTGTACTTGCGTTCGGCGATGTTGCCGTTAGCGTCCTTCACGCGCAGGATGAAAACCGGCAGCACACCTTCCTTGTCGAAATTCTCACTTGTCACTGTCACCGGCAGCACGCCGTTCAGGCCATGTTCCCGGTAAGCGGTTTCGTAGCGATGTTTTCTGATATTCCAGGTGAAGACGCGAATCTGATCGAAGTCGTAGGGCAGGCCGTCATGCGGCTCGGTGATGACGCATAGATACTGTGAAACTTTCTTGTCAGTTCCTTCTTTGCCCGGGTCCTCCACCTGGTTCAGCACAAAGAACGCGACAAAGCGCTGGCCTTCGGCATACTGCGCAACGTCGAGCGGAACGTCGAGATCCACCATGCGGGCCAGCACCCAGCCCACGCGGTTCTGCGCGTCCCTCACCAGCCACCAGTCTTCCAGCGGCGGGCCGGAGGGCGCTTTTGCGGGCTTGGCCGGAGCAGAAACTGCTCCCGGCTGCTTCTCCGCAGTGGCGCGTTTCAGAATGGAAACCTTTGCTCCTGCGGAAAGCTGGTACAGATGCTCGGTCTCACGACCGGGCGTGAGGTGCAGGTTGGTGTCATTACGCAGCACACCGGGCGACTGCACGGGATCGCTGAGGTTATCTTGCGTGAGCTTCTGCAGTCCGTCATAGGTTTGCTGGTCGACCAGGTAGCGTTGCTCGATCCAACCCTCGATGCCGGCTGCGGTGCGCACGCGGGAAAAGCGCTTCTCACGCTCCAGCACCTCTACACGCTCGCCGTTCTTGACCGTACCGACGCGGTTGTACATGGTCGCCACCTGGTCGCGCAGCGTGGCCTGGACCGCCGAGACATAGTTAACCTCCAGCACGTGGTGGCCCCGGCGATTGCAGCTGGAAAGACCAAGCAAGAAAACGGCCGTCAGCACGAAGGCTAGGGCGCGCCCACAAAGATGCGGATATAAGGGATGCGAGGCTTTCACGATCTTTGCGAGGTTCACTTCGGTGCGGCCCACTACCCAATATAGCGCGTTGCACTAAGGATTCCCGGCACTAAAGGTTTACGCGGAGTGCACCTCCGCAATCAGAATCCTCTCTCCGTAACCTGACATCGTGAAGGCGCTTCGGTTAACATGAAAGGGAGCTCATTGAACGAACCCAGCAATGAAAAACATAGCCCAGAACCGACGCCTTCTTTCGTCCTTGCTTGCATTGGTGTTCGCCGCGTGTATATGCGCAGCGGCGGCCGATTCAGTGAATCCGGTGCTGCGTCCGCCTAAGGGCGCGCAGGTGGCCATCGTGGTCTTCGAGGATCTGCAGTGCCCGCAATGCCGCCGTGTGGCGCCCATTCTCGAACAGGCATCGAAGACCTACAAGATTCCGCTAGTCCGTCATGACTATCCTCTGCCCATGCACAACTGGTCTTACGACGCGGCGATCATGGCGCGTTACTTCGACGCGACTTCGAAAACGCTGGGCAACGATTTCCGCGACTATATTTTCTCGAACCAGTTCGAGATCAACCCCCAAAACCTGCGCGGCTATGCCGAGAAGTTCGCCAGCGAACACAAAGTGGAATTCCCTTTCGTGGTCGATCCGCAAGGCAAGTACGCGGCAGAGGTGAATGCCGACCGCGACCTTGGCAAGTCCATCAAACTCGACCACACACCGACGGTTTACATCGTCAGCACCCGGCATCCGGACAAGCCCTATGTGGAGATGAAAGACAGCAGCCAACTCTACGCACTGATTGACGCCATGATGAAGGAGTAGTTCTCAGATTCGGATTGCTAGTTTTTGGTGTCCGAAGCCTGAGACCGTAGCGCCATTCAATCCCCAAACCCAATGCCAATGGCGCGCGCGGTACGCACCAGTTCTCCGTTCGGATCAACGGACTTAAGGTGACCGATGGCGTGGGCCACATCGACGGAGACAATCGAATCGCCGTGCAGGGCGACCATTTTGCCGAAACCTCCGGCGGCGATCAGGTCGACGGCAGCCACCCCGAAGCGCGTGGCTAGAATGCGGTCGAAGGGGGTGGGTGTACCTCCGCGCTGAATGTGTCCCAGAACGCTGATCCGCACTTCTTTGCCCGATCCGACGGCGATGGCATTGCCGATCAGGTTGCCGACCGCGCTGGCGCGCCGGTTCTCTTTCAACTCTGGCGGAAGCTTCACGCCTTCAGCTACCACCACGATGGTGAAGTGTTTACCGGTTCTTTCGCGCTCCGCGATATCCCGGCAAACGTGCTCGATGGTGAACGGAATTTCCGGGATGAGGATAACGTGCGCGCCGCCGGCAATGCCGGCTTCGAGCGCGATCCAGCCGCAGTCGCGGCCCATGACTTCGATCACCATCACGCGATGATGGGACGCCGCGGTGGTGTGAATCTTATCGATGGCGTCGGTGACGGTGTGCAGCGCGGTGTCGAAGCCGAACGTAACCTGGGTGGCGGAAAGATCGTTGTCGATGGTCTTAGGCACACCGACGATCTTCAGTCCCTTCAGAAAAAGTTCGTGGCCGATCTTCTGCGATCCGTCGCCGCCGATGGTAATGATGGCGTCGATGCCCAACTTGGTGGCGTTGGCAATTACCTGGGCCGAGATGTCGCGAGAAACTTCCTTGCCGTTCTCGACGCTTTTGTAGTGGAAGGGGTCGCCGCGATTGGTGGTGCCCAGAATCGTTCCGCCACGGGGCAGAATGCCGGAAACTTCCTTGAGCGTGAGCTCGAACGCTTTTTCCGGCCAGATGAGGCCGTCGAAGCCATCGGGGATGCCGATGACTTTCCATCCGTATTTAATGATGGCAGCTTTCGTGGCAGCGCGGATTACGGCGTTGAGGCCGGGCGCATCCCCGCCTCCGGTACCGATACCGATACAGCGAATGTCAGGCATGGGAATCCGTCGTTCGTCCTTGGTGGTTAGTAGTCAGTCGTCGACGTGAGCGACCATCTTTTACGATAATACTGTGCGGCGCGGCGGATGACAGCTTACGAGTGGGCATGGGGCTTCCGTCAGCGGCGCTCGAATCTACAAGCCTATTACGGAGAAATGGGATGCCCGCAGATGCGAGGAATCTCTGCATTGCGCCGACTATAGGACAAGATTGAGACGCGCAGCTTCGATGAACGCCTGGAAATCCTGATCCCGCGTGAGAAGGGGAATGCCCCGGTCGACGCAGGTCTGGGCAATCAGCGCATCCCCTAACCGGGCCTTGCGGCGCTTCGCCAATACCTTCGCCCGCAATGCCCCTGCCCGCTGCCAATAGCCCGGTTCGAGGTCAATCATTGGAACCTCTGCCAGCGTTTCAGCAACAGCGGTGGGAAGTCCCGGGTCGCTTAACAGCTCAGTGAGCACAGCGGGAATCATCAAGACCTGACGGTCTGCCAGCGCCTTATCGAGCAGTTGCGCGTCGCCGCCGGGATCGCCTTCGAGAAAAGCGATCCATGTGCTGGTGTCGGCTGCAATCATTGGTCAAAGAGCAAGGAACAAAGAATTATGTGGCGAAAGACTCAGCGGTCCGCTTTCAGTTCTTCCAGTGTGCGAGCGAAGCGGACCTTGCCGCGCAATTGCCGCAGGTGTTTGTACGTCTGCGATGCGGCCAGCAGTTCTAAGCCGGTCCGGACGGTCTGGGTTATGCCTGAGCCGCTGGCCTGTTGCGCCTTCTCAAGGAGATCACCGGGGATTTCTACCGTGATTTTACGCGCTGGTTCCACTGTGGGGCAGTATACCATACTTGATACCAGTGTTTAATATGGTATATAGGATAGTCGGCGAACTTTTGGGTGGGGCTGTCGATCTTCGCTCGACTTGGACAGCCGAGAGCGGCTGTCGGGCAAGCCTGGAGCGCGGCTCTACATTGGCCGAGCGCCACGGGCTTACGGTTTATGACGTCGCTTACCTGGAGATCGCGTCTCGCCGGAAAATCGCGCTCGCCACCCTAGATCGGCAACTGCGGGCCGCCGCTGTGAAGGATGGGGTTCAGTTGCTGGGTGGGTGACTCATGGGACATTGCGTTCCTGTTCGGGTTCCGTAACGCCATCGTGAATCTTCGAATTTCCACAACTCCAAGGGCTAGTTTGGGGCGCGGGTGCCCCATTTCTCGCGCTCTTTGCGAGAAGTGGGGCTTTTGACTTGGAGCATGCGATGCTCACGAAGCACCCGCACGAACCTTCTCCTCCCACCACGACCAGTCGTTGATCCGCACCAGTCCAGCTTCCCCATAAGCATAGGAGCGGTAGCTGCTCCATGGCCACTGGTCTGGCTCGGTCACAAGGCCGCGAACCACAGGATTGCGGTGCATATACTTCAATTTTTCGATTTCTTTGCGTTGACTCCAGACGTTGAAATCGTAGAAGCGGCGTTGCCAGATCTGGCCCGACAGATCGGAACGCCGGGCAAATCCCAGCTTCACCGCCTGCACCACTGTCGAGGGATTGGCAATCTGTGGCTCGGAAACCAGCAGATGCACGTGTTCGGGCATGACCACATAGCCGATCGCAGCAAAGCGGTATCGCTCGCGCATCCGTTCGAGGACAGTGAGGAACAGATCCCGACGCGCCGGTGACGCGAGCAGCGGCAGGCGACGGTAGCAGCTCCAGGTGATGAAGTGCAGACCACCTGTGCCGTAGAAGCGCTTCAGACCCCATGGCATGCAGAGACAGTAGATGCTCGGGCGGGGCTATCTCTGTGACGGATGAACATTGCTGCTTCGATTTTCTGGGCGGACCTTTGGAGAGGGAAAGTCAAAGGCCCCACTTCTCGCAAAGAACGCGAGAAATGGGGCACCCGCAGTCTGGTGATTCACCCATCAGAGGCGGGCCACCCGCCAGAAAGTCGTATAGAAGTTGCCATGGGCGATAGCTCGAATGCGTGTATTCAGTGTATCACAATGGATCATCTTTAAGGGTGGTTGGCGAACCTGGGGTGAGGCTGTCGAACTTCGCTCGACTTGGACAGCCGAAGGCGGCTGTCGCCACACGAACGAAGATTTTCGCGATAGTGCCCTTGGTCCGTCTTGCTGTCCGGTCAGTTGCAGGATGTGAAGATAGCAGTCCCCACTTCCGGAATCCCACTTCTCGCAAAGGACGCGAGAAATGGGGCACCCAGATTTCATCGTTCGCACCGGCAGAAGCGGGCCACCCGCCCATGAGCGATGGAGTTCAGTTGCTGGGCGCGTGACAGACCTCGGCGCTGGTCCCAGCTGAGGCTCGAAAAAGCCAGTTTATCGAGAGCTGGGGTATTCTTGATTTCACAATCACACGTCAGGAGCGGGCGACGCTTGCAGGGCCACTACGTAGCCGGTACGGTAACAGTCAGATTGCTCTGGAAGGTACTGGGTATGCCGTTGCAAGTGTAGGTTCCGAAAAAAGTGATCGGGCCGGAAGTGGTGACGCCAGTCAGATCCACCTCCGCAGGATCCCCCGCCGTAATCGAAACGGCAGAATTGCTCGCAGTCCACGTAACGCCGGCGGTCACGTCCACGGAACCCGTGATTCCTGAAACGTCCGCACCCACCGTCATGGTCAGCGCGGTCTCGTTAGTCGGGCTGTCGTCGCTGAACGTGATCGTAAAATTATTTCCGTTCTCGACGCAGACGGTCGCCGACGCTGTTGCGGTAACCCCTTGATCCTCCGCCGTGATTGTCGCCGCCGTTGGGCTAAGGTCGGTCCCAGTGAGCAATCCTCCGCTGCCGACCGTGATACCATCGCCGCTTCCCGACCACGTCACCTTGCCGGTAATGTTGCCTGCCGAGGAGCTGTCTGTGTTAGTTCCGAAGGCTTCGAGCTGCGCGGTGCCTCCGAGCGGTACAGTCGGAGCGGCCGGTGAAATAGTGATCGAGGCCAACTGTTCCGGGACAAAGAAGCCGGTGCAGCTCACGGCCAAGGCCAAGGCTGCGAGTGCGGCGAAGGCACCAGCGAGGCGGAGTTTTTGCTCGGTAGATGACATAGTTGGTCGAGACTCCTTGGGCGCACCTGCTCGGCTTGAAAACTCTTCTTACCCGACTCTTACAGCATACGATTTCTGCGCAACGACGGTTGTAAAAAATTGTAGCAGAGAAGATTCCGGACTGAGCGCGCACTTGTACCTTCGTGCCAGTACGGAACCAGCGCGGCTAACGCCGTGCTTGGGGTAAGAACGCGGAATGGCGGAAGAGCTTGCAAAGAAAAAGGCCAGCGCCGGATGCGGCACTGGCCAATGGAATCATCTGCTAAATCAGGTTACCGTCCCTTGTGCTCTTCTTTCGGAGGACTTTCGGGCTTGGGCGGAGCGCTTGGCTCTTGCGGCTTTGGTGCGGCGCTCGGTTTGGGGCTGGGCTTCGGTGCGCTCGGCCTCGGTGCACTTTCCTTCGGAGCGCTTTCCTTCGGTGCCGCCTTGGGAGCACTTTCTTTCGGTGCGCTCTCCCGGGCCTTCGGTTCCGGACGGGGCGCACTCTCCGCCCGCGGTTTGCTTGCAGGACGAGCGGCCTCGGCTCGCGGCTCGCTTTCTTTGTCCGGCGCGCTCACGTGCGCTTTCGGCGCCGGGGTGGCTTTCGCCGCATGGTTTTCAGTCGGACGCTCCGCACTCGGACGAGCCTCTTTCGCCGGAGCAGTGTTCTCCCTGGTTGTGTTTTCCGGCCGACTTGCGTTCTCTGGCCGCTTGGCCGTATTGCTCTTCGGCGGAGTACTGGGGCGGTTTTCCGCCTTGGCGCCATTCGACGGCGTACGATTCTCCGCAGCGGGTTTTTCCGCAGGACGATTTTCGGCGGGACGAGTCTCAGCACCGCGATTCTCCGCAGGCGCTGACGCTCGCGCCGCTTTGGGCGACATGGCCGGAGCGTGATAGGTTCCGCCGGCAGCCTTCGCCGCTACCACCCCGCGTCCACTGAATTCGCCGGGCTCTGCCGTGGCGGCCACCGCCGGGCGGCCATGATTTGTCGACGCGAACAGAGCCCGGTTCTTGCTGGCAGACTCCCTCTGCTGCACCTGAGCCGCGACCGGCGCAGTATGGTGCTCATGCGAATAAGTTTCTTCCTGCGCGCTTGGACGAGCAGTCACGCCGCCCTGGCCGCCGTTAAACGCAACGTGGGAGTTGTTATTCACGATGACCGTACGGTTGACGTATACGTTGGTGATCTGGGTGGTGTTCACGTGCATCACCGCGGTGTTGTAGAAGAAATGGCCGCTGCGCCATTCGCCGCCATAAAACCCATTGCCCCCGTATCCGAATCCATAATTAATGCCGCCATAGAAACCGACTTGCGGACCCCAGTAACCGCCATTCCAGGCGTAGACACCGTCGTTCCATCCCCAATAACCGGGCGTCCAAAGTAAGCCCGGTTCCGGCGCTTCTACCCAGGTGCCGGGGACCCAGTAATAGCCGTCATCGTCGCTCCAGGACCAGTAGCCGGGAGCCCAAAGATAGCCTTCGCCGGGACAGATGGGCTGCTCGTAGACTGGCAGCGCAGGCGGACCAATGCGCACGGAGATGCCAATCCCGATTTGCGCCGCCGAAGGGGAAGAAAGCACTACTGGAATAACCAGCAGCAGAAGTCCGAACGCTAGAAAGCAAACTGCGCGGTGAAGTTTCATCCTGTTTCCTCGTGCCCGGTGGACTTGCCCTGGAAGCGGCAGCGCCACAATCGGGCGAATTTAGTTCAAGAATTCCTGCGCGGAACAAATCCGCACCAGAAGTTTGAACTGAAAAATCCTCGTTTTCACTAAATGCCGCAGGTTGGAGTATGTTGCGGGGCAAGAAGTTGTCCGGAATGTAAACTTTTGTCAGTTCTTAATAATAAAACCCAAGGCACGGAATTGCGGCCACACCCACTTGAAGGAGATCACGCAGGGCCTATGAGGTGGGGCTTGTGGAGAACTGAGAGCCCCGAGCTAGTTCGTTCTCTTGGAGCGGGCGATGCGCTCGTCGATGCGCTTGCGGCCAGCGAAGCCTTCGTCGGCACCGTGCCAGTGAGTGATCGAATTTTCGCCCATCTTCCAGCAGAGCAGGACGACGCGGCCTTCCACGTCACAGGGAAAATCGAGCAGACCGATATCAAGATCTTTCACCTGCACCCCGATGGAATCGATTTCGGCAATGGCATCTTTGGCGCGCTGTTCGGCCTTGGCACGCTCCGCCTTGCGGCGGGCGGCCGGGACGATATCGACGTGCGTGCCGCCGTTGAGGAAAATGCGGTGTTGGAGCGCCTGCATCTCGGCCTCAACTTCTTCAATGAGATTCTTGCCGCTGATCGCAGCGCGCAGCAGAGACTCAAGCACAGGGAGCAGCGACTGGGCTTCATCGAGAGTGAAAGTTCGGTCGGACATGGGGATTACTTCTATTGTAGCGCACGCAGAAAGGTGACCTGGCAATTAGCAACCAGCCATCCTAATTGCATGTGCAGAGAGAGTCAGCGCGATCTGCCCTGTGAGGGATCGGGCGAAGCGGCTGTGTTCACGTCTACCTGGAGTTGTTGCACGGCGGGAACGCCAGGCGGATAGCAGTCTCCGTCGCGGCGGTAGTTGGAGCAGTGGGCAGCGACGTCTTTGCGCTGCGGGGACTGTGCGAACTGCCAGATTTCGGCGAAGCGGACACCGCTCTGGGCGGGGCGGGGAGGGTCTTTCGGAAAAGTGCAGCCGGGCGAGGGCGGGCATGCGTCGTTAATCGCCCAATAGACGATCTGGCGTCCGCCGGCGCTTTGGCGAATGTCTTCAGCGGTTACAACGTTGCCGTCGTCTTTCGCGGCGATGCCGGAGCAGTAGACGCCGGCGCGAAATCCGGCGGCGGTCACGCCATCAATCCACGCGTAGATATAGGCTTTCTGCTCGGGCAACATGCGTCCGCCTTGCTCTTGGTCAAGGAAGATGATGGTGTGCGCGGGAAAGCCTTCGCGGCGGGCGACCGCGACCGCGGCTTGCGCATCGGAGTTGCCGAGCTTCGTGGCGCGGGCTACTGATTTCAGTTCGGCGTAAAGGCGTCCGTTGAAGAGCACGAGAAATCCGAAGCCGGCGGAGTCTACGGCGGCGCGGTGGTCGGTCCAGGTATTCGTCTTCTCGCCGGGAGGATTGTTGAGCCAGTAGCCGGCGTAGGAGAAAGTCTGGTGCAGGGTTTTCAGGTTGGCGTCGCCGGGGTAGGTGTTGCGGTCGAAGCCGAGGTAGGAGGGGCTCTGCGCTTGCAATGACACGCAACAGAAAAACAATGCGACTATCGCTGCGAGCCATCGGAAGTCCATGAGCTTGATTCTAGACGGAGTCGATGTCAGCCCCCAATGTGCACCATAGTTCTCGATGCCGGCACAAAATCCGGCTCGCCGATGTGGTGGCGTTCTTCTTTTTTCTGGATCACTCCCCGGATGAAATCTTCTAACTTTTCGTCGCTGGCTCCGCGGCGCATTTGGGCGTGGAGGTCATGGTCCCATACCGAGAACAGGCAGGTGCGGATTTTGCCGTCGCTGGTGATGCGGATGCGGCTGCAGTGTCCGCAGAAGGGATGGGAGACGGGGGCGATGATGCCGATTTCGCCGACGCCGTCGTCGAAGCGGTAGCGGCGGGCGGTCTCTGAGCGCGCGTGCGGGATTTCGACCAGCGGCCGGTACTCAGCCATGCGGGCGAGGATTTCGTCGAGTGTAACCACGGTTGCGGGCGTCCAGGTGCGATCTTCTTCGAGCGGCATGAATTCGATGAAGCGCACGGTGACGCCTTCTTCGCGGGCGAACATGCCGAAAGGAATGATTTGATCTTCGTTGAAGCCGCGCATCAGCACGCAGTTCACTTTCAGTGGCCAAAGCCCGGTACGGCGGGCAGCGCGAATGCCGGCGAGAACGTGATCGTATCCGTTGGGCACGCGGGTGATGCGGGCGAAGCGGTCGGGGTCGACGGCGTCCATGGAGACGGTGACGCGCGTGAGGCCTGCGCTTTTGAGCGGCTGAGCACGGTCCGCAAGAAGATGCCCGTTAGTGGTGAGCGCGATGTCGAGCGGGTCGCCGACGTTCCTGCCATTGGGCGTACGGAGTTGGGCGAGGTCGCGGACGAACTCAACCACGCCTCTGCGCAACAACGGCTCGCCTCCGGTCAGGCGAATTTTCGTCACGCCCATCCCAACCAGCACGCGCGCCATGCGTAGATAATCCTCAAAAGGCAGGTCACCATAGAGCGCTCCTTCATTTCCCGTGCGGCAGTAGACACACTTGTAGTTGCAGCGGTCGGTGATGGAGATCCGCAGGTCGGTGATGGGACGTTCGAATTTGTCGGTGAGGGGCACGGGACGCTGGTCGTTCGTCGTTGGTCGCTAGTCGTTGGTCGTCAAGAACTGACTAACGACTTCTTTAGGCCATTATAGGCCGTGTGCCGGAGAATGACCTTCAAGTCAGTGCGTCGCGAGAGCCTTCTCAATCGCCGCCTCCGCCAGAGGAGTCATGATCTTGAATCCGGCGGCATTGGGGTGCAGACCATCGTCGGCGAGGTCTCTTTTCATAAGACCCTTGTCATCGACCATAGAACTGAAGTAATCGAGATAGATGCAATCGTGATATTCGGCCACGTAGTTCTTCAGCCAGCGATTTAGCGCAAGAATTTTTTCCGGAGAGCGTTGCGCAAAGAAATCCTTCGACTTCTCCGTGTAGTTGTGGACCGGCAGCACCGATGAGTAGATCACTTTGATCTCGTGCGCACGCGCCAGCTCGGCCAACGAAGCGTAGTCGGCCTCAATATCTTCGAGGCGCATGGGGCCGGTGTTCCCAGCAATGTCGTTGGTGCCGGCAAGAATAACAACTGCTTTGGGATGAAGATCGATCACGTCCTGGCGGAAGCGGACCAGCATTTGCGGCGTGGTCTGGCCGCCGATGCCGCGGTTGAGGTACGGCTTGCCGGGAAAATATTCGTCGAGGTGCCAGATGTCGGTGATGGAGTCGCCGAAAAAGATAACGCGGTTCTCGCCCGGCGCGTGCGGCTTGAGCGCGGCATTGGCATCGCGGTAGCGGGCGAGTTGGCCGAAGTCGTCGAAGAAAACGGCGATCCGGCGGACGCGATATTGATCAAGGCCAGAAAAGCCGGTGGAGGGGATTGGGGGTTGCACTGTCGGGGCGGATTGCGTGGACTGTTGCGCGAAGGTGGAAGCACTAAGGAAAAGGACCAGCGCAAGCATCCACAAGCCACGTGATGACTTCATGCACTTACCTCCGAGGTTTCGAAATGAGGTCCATCACGGCAAGGCCATTATTGTTGGCTCGCCAGCGCCAGCGCAATAGCCTTCTCCGCCAGCGGAGCCATGACCTTGTATCCCACTGCATTTGGGTGTAGCCCGTCATCCGATAAATTGCGCTTCATCATGCCACGGTCATTGACCAGCGCCGAAAAATAATCGAGGTACACGAAGCCGTTCTTCGAGCAGTAATCCTTGAGCCAGCGATTTAGCGCCAGGATTCTTTCCGCCGGACGCAAGGCAAACGATTCCTTCGCATCCTGGGTGTAGTTGTGGACCGGAAGCAGAGACGCAAAGATCACCCGGATGTGGTGCGCTTTCGCCAACTCGGCCATGGAGGCGTAGTTGGCCTCGATGTCCTCATCGCGCGTGCACCCAGTGACTCCGGCAACATCGTTGGTTCCAGCCAGCACGACGAGCACCTTGGGATGCAGATCAATTACGTCCTGACGAAAACGCACCAGCATTTGCGGCGTGGTCTGCCCGTCGATGCCGCGATTGACGTACGGTTTTCCCGGAAAATAATCCGCCAGCTTCCAATAGTCGGTGATGGAGTCGCCGATGAACACGACGCGATTCTCTGCGGCCGCTGGCGCAGCAAGCGCGGCGTCGTCTTCGCGGTAGCGTTTCACCTCTCCGAAATCGTCGGTGTAGATGACGATACGTGAGGCGCGGTATTGATCGAGGCCAGGGAAACCGGTGGAGGGGATGGGAGGGGCGGATTGTTGGGCAAAAGCGGGCAAACACGCTAGAAATAATGCAAACAGGGTCATGCGACGAGTCATATAGTAGAGCCTCGCCTCGCATGATGTCCGGGCCAATGTCACGATGCGATTGTACTGCGGGTGTCGACAGTGTGCCCACGCCGTGGACAAGCAGGTTCCTTGCTCCGCTCGGAATGACAAGGCTGTTTTTTGATCTCTGCGAGTAATGCTGGCGTCACATCCCGTCGTAATTCGGCCCGCCGCCGCCTTCCGGTGGAACCCAGGTGATGATCTGGTAGGGGTCGGCGATGTCGCAGGTCTTGCAATGGACGCAGTTCGATGGGTTCAGGCTGATGCGCTTGCCGTTGGGCTGAGTCGCATCGTCGACCATTTCGTAGACGTTAGCGGGGCAAAAATTCTGGCAGGGGCTGCCGAATTCTTTCACACAGCGCGTGTTGCAGATGTCGGTGTCGTCAATGACCAAGTGCGACGGCTGGTCTTCTTCGTGCTTGGTGCCGGAGTGGTATAGGTCGGTGAGCTTGTCAAAGGTAAGCTTGCCGTCGCCTTTGGCGGGACCGAGCAAGTGGGCTTCGGAGCCTCCATCGGCGGGCAGGTCATCGAGCTTGCGCATTTGCTCGTAGCCGGCCTTCGCGGGATAGCGGTTGCGCAGCCCGCGGCCGCCGGTGATCATTTGCAGGGCAGTGTGGAACATGCCGGCGTAGAATCCGTGCTCAAAGCCCTGGTGCATGTTGCGCACTTTCCAGAGTTCGTCTTTGATCCAGCTGGATTCTACTTTTTTCTGAAACTCGCCAAGCATCGTGGCTGACGAATCGTCTTTCTTCAGCGCCTCGAACGCAGTCTCGGCAGCCAGCATGCCGCTCTTGATGGCAAGATGAATGCCCTTGAGTCGCGCGGAGTTTAAGAAGCCGGCGGAGTCGCCGACGATCATCCATCCATTGCCGGCGACGGGCGGAATCGCCCACCAGCCGCCGTAAGGCAGCGACTTCGCGCCGTAGCGGATCATCTTGCCGCCTTCGAGCAACTTCGCGACAAAAGAATGCTGCTTGAAATCCTGCAGCACGCGTTGCGGGTCGAGACGCGGATCGGGATAGTCGAGTCCGGTGACGAAGCCGAGCGAGATGACGCTGTCTTTGCCGCCGTAGATCCAGGCGCCTCCATATTCTTTCGTAGTAAGCGGCCAGCCCATGGTGTAGATCACTTCGCCCGGTGCGATGCGTCCGGAAGGAACTTCCCAGAGTTCTTTCACGCCAACGCCGTAGGTCTGAGGGTTAGCATTGCGCGCGAGATCGAATTTATTGATGAGCTGTTTCGTCAGCGACCCGCGCGGGCCTTCGGCGAGGATCACGACTTTGGCATTGAGGTCGTAGCCCGGCTCAAAGTTGGACTTCTGATGCCCTTCTTTGTCGACGCCTTTGTCGTCGGTGCGAACGCCGCTGACGCGGTCGCCATCAAACAGAAGCTCAGAGCCGGCGAACCCGGTGAAGATGGTTATGCCCGTCTCTTCCACCTTGCTGCCCAGCCACTTCACGAAGCGATTCAACGAGATGACGTAGTTCCCGTGATCTCGCAGAGGAGGCGGCGTGATGGGAAGCTTGAATTTGCTCTTCTCGGTGAGAAAGTAAACGGCTTCTTTCGTGACTTCAGCATCGAGCGGTGCTTCTTTCTCGAATCCGGGGAGCAGTTCGCACATGGAGCGGGGATCAAGCAATGCGCCGGAAAGGCAGTGCTGGCCGATCTCGCGGGCCTTTTCGAGGACGTAGATATTCTCTTTGCTGAGCTGCGAGTCCGGGTGCGAAGCGTTGTGCTGATCGATGAGCTGCGACAAGCGGAGTGCGCATGCCATGCCCGCCGGACCGCCGCCGACGATGACTACGTCGGCGGGCATTTGTGGGCGCTCGATGCCTTCGATGGGTTTGCGGAAGATCAGCATTGTGCAATTAACGATTCGCCAGACTGGCTATCTCGCCCAGGCCGAGTAACCTCTGGTCCGCAGTCACAAGAGTCAACTTCAACACTTTAGCAGTCGCGGCCAGAAATCGATCCGCTGGATCTGCATGCGGCAAAGACAGCGCGAAACTGGTGCGAACGATCTCCTGAGTCAGCGGCGCCTCACGCAGTTGATCAGCCGCTCGCTCGACCCATGCCAAAGGATTCTCCACGCGAATGCGACCTTTCTGCATGAGCGCGAGAGCTTCCCAAACGCTGACCGGAGACAGCCAAAGCTCATTGCTGTGCTTCGACAGCTCCTCCGCCGCACGCTTTCCGATGCGCTTCGGATCCAACTTGCTCCAAATCCAGATATGCGTATCGAGCAGTAGGTTCAATCGCGATAGGCCTCAATGTCTTCCAGATCAATGACTGGCGAGACGATATCGCCGACAATTTCAGCGGTACCGATCATGTCGCCTAAAAATTTCCGTTTGCGATCGGGACCGGCGGGAATTACCTCCGCGACCGGACGACCGTGACGTGTGATCCGCAGCGGCTGACGCGTCTTGTAGACTTGTTCAATCAGCCCGAGACACTTGGCCTTGAATTCGGAAATCGGAATATCGCTCATGACCAATATTTTATCTATAGTCAACAAAATGGTCAATTGTTGAAATTCAGTTACCCGCTTTTGCTTTCTTTACTTCCTCAATCAGCGGCGGGACAATGTCGAACAAATTACCAACGATTGCATAATCGGCAATCTCGAAAATCGGCGCTTCGGAGTCTTTGTTGACGGCGATGATGGTGCGCGAGCCTTTCATGCCGACGATGTGCTGAATCGCGCCGCTAATACCGAGAGCAAGATAGAGCTTAGGGGCCACCGTCTGTCCTGAAGACCCAATCTGCCGGTCCATGGGGAGCCAGCCGTTATCGCAGATCGGTCGCGAAGCAGCGAGGTCTCCGCCGAGGGCGTCGGCCAGTTGCTTGGCGATCTCGATATTCTTCTGTTCTTTGATGCCGCGGCCGACTGAGACGATGATTTCCGCTTGCGTCAGATCGACGGCTTGCTTGGCTTCTTTGAACACTTCCTGCGGCTTGTTGCGGACGACACCATCGGCGATGTCGACATTTACGGTTTCGACCGGAGCTGCGCTAGTGCCTGCCTCAGCTTTATCTCCGCGAAAAGCCCCGTTCTGAAAAGTGGCGAACCATGGGGCGTCGCTGGTGAAGCTGACATCGGCGGCGAATTTGCCCTGGAACATCTGACGGGTGAAGACCAGCTTTCCGTTTTCGTGCTTGAAGCCGATGCAGTCACTGATGACGGTACGTCCCATCGCGGTAGCGAGCTTGGGGACAAAGTCGCGCACCTGGTAGGTATGCGGCATCAGCACCAGCTTGGACTGCTTGGCCATCAACAGTTGCTTGAGCGTGGCGGCGAGGGCGTCGGGCGTGTACGGCTCTAGCTTCGACGATTCGACGGCATAGACCTTTGCCACCTTCTTTGCGGCGACTTCCGCGGCGATGGCAGACGCGCTGCCTCCGACGACGGCGACTTCGAGAGTCCAGCCGGTGGCCGCGGCAATGGCCTGGCCGGCAGTGATGGTCTCCCAGGAGACGCGGTTCAGTTTGCCTTCGCGTTGTTCGACGACTACAAGGATTGTGTCAGCCATTTGATCCCTCAAGAGCTGCATTTTCTGGTGCCGTCCTTGTGGGACGATGCCTAAAATCCGTTGAGCCTGGTGTTGCCGGCCTTGCGACGAGATCCGCTCCGTGGCTCAGGTCTTGATAGCCGCAAAGCGAAGGCGCATATAGTCTGCGGTCCAGCGCCCCTGAGAATCGCACAGAACAGGTTTAAGCAAAGCCGTTACTTCGTCAAGAAAATCGTCCCGCTCATTCTGCGCAAGCGCGGCGCAGAACGGATTGGCGAATGTCTCTAACCACCCGCGCATTCCGGTTGGCAGCGGCGTGGGACGGGGAAGCAATTGCACACTCTGCGGCACGAACCCGGCCCGCCGCAGACGCGTTTCGTATTCGTCGACAGTCGGAAAGTACCACGGAATCCACGAAGGGGCATCCGGGATGCCCCGGCGTTCAAGTGTGACCATCAGCGCAACGGCAATTGCGCTGACGCAGCCGTGGCCACCTAATTCCCCAACAAACCTTCCTCCGGGCACCAAGGCACGGAATGCGCCGACGACCGGCGAGTCCGGATCGTCCTTTACCCAGTGCAGCGCGGCATTGGAAAAGACCGCGTCGAATTCGTTGTCAAACGTTAGCGATCTGGCGTCCATCATTCTCGCATCAATCCCGCGCAAGCGTGCGGCGGCGATCATGTCTGGAGAATTGTCGATGCCGATCACCTTGGCACCGAGCCCGACCAGTTTTTCAGTGAGGATTCCATCTCCGCAACCCAGATCGAGAATGCGCTCGCCGGGCTGCGGCTGGAGCAAATCCAACACAGGCTGCCCAAGTGCTGGCACGAAGTGAGCGTTGGCCGCATAGCCAGCCGCACTCCAATTCTGGGAAGACGGTGATTGGGACGAAAAGGTCACGTCACGAAATCCTCGAGGTGGAAAATAATCCGAGCTTCGCTCAACCCACACGATCATTTACAGCACGCGCAGTTCGTTGCGCAGTTTGTCTACCAGCTTTTTCGCGATCTCGGTCGGCGTGCCCTCAATGTGCTCGGTCTTCTTCGTTTTCTGCGGCACGTAGAGGCGTTCGATCTTCTGCAGGTTCTCGCCGATGGCGGACTGCACTTCAGCGAGCGAAACTTTTCGCAGCGGCTTGTTTTTTGCCTGCTTAATGCCAATCAGCGTGGCGTAGCGCAGCTTATTGATGCCGGACTGAATGGTCAACACGGCGGGCAGCGGCATGTCGACGAACTGGAAGAATCCGGCCTCGAGTTCGCGCTTCACACGGATGCCGGTATCGGTTTTTTCAATCTGCATAATGATGGTGGCGTGGGGCCAGCCCAGCAACTCGGCGAGGATGACTCCGGTTTGCGCGTAGCCGTAGTCATCAGATTGCAGCCCGGTGAAGATCAGGTCGAAGGTTTCGTCTTTGATAGCGGCCGCGAAGGCTTTCGCGGTATTGAAGGCATCGAATCCAACGAAGGCATTGTCTTCGAGATGGATGGCGCGATCGGCGCCCTTGGCCAGAGCCTCGCGCAGCACCTGCTGGGCGCGGGCTGGTCCGGACGTAATGACCACCACTTCTCCGCCATGCTTCTCCTTCTGGCGCAACGCTTCTTCGAGCGCGTAGGCGTCAGGCTCGTTCACTTCATACGAAACGTCTTCGCGGATCCAGGCGGCGGTTTCGTTGAGCTTGAGCGGCGCATCTTTCTGCGGCACCTGCTTCATGCAAACCAGGATTTTCAAAACATGACTCCTTGGTCCCTATCGCTTCCGGCAGCGACGGGAAAACCACTTAGTATAAATGAGCAGTTAGCAATTGGCACTTGGCAATCGAGAAGGGCGGGCGCGTTACTCGGTGAAAACCACCGACTGTACGCCGGAGATTTCAAACCGCTTGCGGCAGCGCATATTTTTACAGGCCATTAGATCATCTTTGCGCAGCATGTAGGAGCGGGCTTTGGCAAAGCGAGCACGGTCGCGCTCGTCGGCGCGGCCGGCGAGCTGGCGCTTCTTGGTGCGCACCACCCAGGTGACTTCGTACTCTGCCGGCTGGTGGCAGTGGGGACAGTTTAAGGTCGCTGGTTTCTTTTGCGTGCTCTCGTCGAAAAAATCGCGCTCTTCCATAGATCGTCGTTGGCCCCTTCGCCCAGCTCAGGGCAAGCTAAGAACAGTCGTTGGTCGTTGGCTGGTCCTAGCCTTTGCAAGACACCGGCCACGCGAACCAACCGCAAAGTATCAATTATTACAGTTTTGCCAACGACAAAGCTATGGCAACATGAATGTCATGGCACGCAAGAAGAAGGTGAAGCGGTTTTACGCAGTGCAGGCGGTCAAGGAATTGGCCCGGGAACGACTTGGTGAACCCCCGGCGGCGAAGGTGGTCCCACACAAAAAGAAGAATCCGGCGAAGCACAAACCTACGCTGGGAAAGCTGTTGGGTGAGACGGAGTGAGATTCACGTCCGCTTAATTGAACGTAGCAGTCACGGCAGTGTCGCTTTGCAAGTCGATAGTGCAGACGGAGCCGGTGCAGCCTCCAGCCCAACCGTCGAATACTGATGGAGCAACAGGAGTGGCGGTCAGAGTAACACTTGTGCCGCTCGGAAAACTAGCGACGCATGGCTGCGGTCCTGTACTGGCACAGTTAAGTCCTGAAGGCGAGCTGGTTACGGTTCCCGTGCCGGTGCCGGGGAAGGTAACTGTAAGAATCGGCTCCCCGCTGGTGCTGGTGCCGGTAAAACACACTACGTTTGCGGTCATGTACCCCGTCACGATTGCGCCAGATGCCGATACACCTCCCGCGTCGCTGTTCGTCTGCACCGTTGCCGAAATGAGAGTGCCTCCGCAAGGACCGCCAGTCACGGTTATCAGGCCGGTGGAGTTGACCGTCACCATAGCCGGCGTGTTCGAGGTCCACGTGACCTGGTCGGTAATATCCTTGGTCACCGGAGGGTGGAGGTAGGATCCCAGCGCTCTTAGCTGCACGTTGGCCCCGGCGTCGTCGATGACAGGAGTAGTTGAGGCCCCGAAAGTTTCGACTGAAGGCACAATGCTGATGGATTGCAACTCCTGCGGGTCCCCACAACTGGAAACACTGAGCAGCGAAATCGCGGCGATAATAAGTGCGGCAATGCTGAACCACTTCCGGTTCATCGTGACTCCTGGGACCGAGCGGTCGACTTTACGCGCACGCAGCGGGGAAACGTAAATTTAGTCAAAGGCGGAGCAAAAAGCAACTATATTAAGAGCGGATCTGAGCAACGTCCGTCACTCCTTTACCGCCTCGGCCACCACCTTTACGAAGGCGCGGATGTCGTCTTCGGTAGTATCGAACGAGCACATCCAGCGTACGATCGATTCCTCCTCGATCCATGTATAGAAGAAGTAATGCTGCTTGATCTTTTCGATGGAGGGGCGCGAGATCTGGGCGAAAACGCCGTTGGCCTCGACCTTCCACACAACCTTGACTCCGGGGATGCGGCTGACTTCCTTTTCCAGCAGGCGCGCCATACGGTTGGCGTGCTCGGCGCTGCGGCGCCACAGATCGTTGGTGAGTAGAGCCTCAAATTGAGCGGCGATGAAACGCATCTTCGACGCCAATTGCATGCTCTGCTTACGCAGATAAAGGAAGTCCTGGCTCAATCCAGGCTGGAAAAACACCACCGTCTCGCCGCCCAGGATGCCATTCTTGGTGCCCCCGAAAGAGAGCACATCCACGCCCAAATCACGGGTGGCCTGGCGGAGAGTTTGGCTGAGCCATGCGGCGGCATTGGCGATGCGAGCGCCATCCATGTGCAGGAACATGCCATGCTCGTGGGCGAAACGGGCGAGCGCTTGAATTTCTTCCGGTTGGTAGACTGTGCCCATCTCGGTGGACTGCGTAATGGAGATGACGCGGGGCTGGGAGTGGTGCTGATCGCCGATGCCATGGTAGGCATGGCGGATGGACTCCAGACTGACCTTGCCGTCCTGTTGTGGCAGTGGAATCAGCTTGCAGCCGGTATGCTTCTCGGGAGCGCCGCATTCGTCCACGTAGATGTGCGCATAGTCGCTGCACAGAACCGAGTGAAAAGACTGGGTCAGGGCTTGCATGCCCAGGACGTTCGCGCCGGTCCCGTTGAATGTAAAAAAAACTGCAATGTCCGGTCCAAAATGCTCCTCAAACTTCTTCACCGCCGAACGGGTGTAAGGGTCGTCACCGTAGGCAACCACATGCCCCTGGTTGGCGCTGGCAATGGCTTCGAGAATCTCGGGATGCACGCCGGCATTGTTGTCGCTGGCGAAGCTGCGGGGGGGGCGCGTGGGAGCCTTCTCCATAGAAAAATACTGTAGCAGAATGAGATGAATGAGGAGCGAGACGCAGGGCTGACCGGGAGCGCGGCCTGACTCTTCCCTATTTCTTCCCTAACGGGTAGAGATTATTTTGCGTCCGGATAGCCGTGAGGAGAATCTTGTAATGAACACCTAACGCCGGGGCGTTGCGGTCGTCTAATCAGGTTCGGGTATCGGCTTCCAGCACTGAGGTTCCCGGTAGTAGAGTGATGAGCGTTATCGGCGGTGAAGCTGTAAAACGGAAATTCATGTTCATGAGACCTCATAACTATTTAGCTCAAAGTCTTTTACTGACGGCCCTTGCGGCCAGCGGAGGGACGCTGGCGTGCTCCGGAAGCGCACCGTCGAATGCCCAAGCCCACGGTCCGGCCGGCATGCCGGTGAAAGTGGAAGAGGCGCGCGCTACTCCAGTCGACGATGCCACCGAATACGTGGCCACGGTGAAGTCGCGCGATTCGGCCGTCATTATGCCGCAGGTGGAGGGCCAGGTCACAAAGATCTTCGTCCACTCGGGCGAGGCGGTTGGGTCAGGCGCGCCGCTGATGGAAATCGATCCCTTGAAGCAGCAGGCCACAGTCAAGAGCCAGGAAAGCTCCCGCGCGGCACAAGAGGCGAACCTGAGTTATGCGAAGCAACAGTATGAGCGCTCTCAGGGACTCTATTCGGCGGGCGTTGTGAGCAAGCAGGATCTCGACCAGACGAAATCCGCACTGGACGCCGCCCAGGCGCAGATGGATTCGTTGGATGCCCAGGTGAGCGAACAGCAAGTGCAACTGCATTACTACAGGGTCGTGGCGCCCTGGGGTGGGATTGTGGGGGATATTCCGGTGCGCGTGGGCGACCGAGTCACGACCGCGACGCAACTGACGACCGTGGACAAGCCCGGTAGTCTGGAAATCTACGTGTACGTGCCCATTGAACACTCTTCGCAGCTCAAGATGAACCTGCCCGTACAGGTGCTGGACAGCAACGGTAAGGTAGTGGCCGACAGCCGAATCAGCTTCATCTCGCCGCAAGTGGACAATACGACGCAAACCGTACTGGTGAAAGCGCGCATCGCCAACAGCAACGATGCGCTGCGGCAATCGCAATTTATCCGCGCACGCATCGTGTGGGGGACCCACAAGAATCCGGAAGTTCCGATCCTGGCCGTATCGCGGCTGGCGGGGCAGTATTTCGCTTTTGTGGCCGAACCCCAAAACGGTGGCTCCTATGTGGCGCGGCAGAAGGCGCTAAAAATTGGACAGACGGTGGGGAACGATTACGAAGTCCAGGACGGCATCAAGCCCGGCGACAAGGTAATCGTGTCCGGGACGCAATTTCTGCTGGATGGGGCGCCGGTGATTCCGCAAAGTTGAGAAACAGTCTTCGCTTTCGGGCTCCGGGCTTCAGCTCTTAAGTCGTAGTGTTTCAAACAATAGGCAGGTGGCAGTAGTTTCGTTAAAGCCCGAAAGCTGAAGCCCGATTCCTTATGTTCGTTGAATTCTTTATCCGCCGTCCGGTGTTTGCCACGGTTTGCGCGCTGCTGATTGTTCTGGCGGGCGCTGCTGTAATCCCCACGCTGCCGATCTCGCAATTCCCCAACCTCGCGCCGCCGCAGGTGAGCGTTTCCAGCGCTTACATCGGAGCCAGCGCGCAGACGGTGGAGAGCGCCGTCACCATCCCGCTGGAGCAGCAGATCAACGGGGCGGAGGGCATGAAGTATATGTCCTCCACCAGCGGCAATGACGGCACGAGCAGCATTACCGTCACCTTTGACATAAACCGGGATCCGGACCTAGCGACGGTCGACATCGAAAATCGCGTCAACACAGCGCAAGGACGGCTGCCTGCTGCCGTAAAGGCGGTGGGCATCACGACCGCGAAGAGCTCGCAGAACTTCGTTTTCGGTGCCGCCATCATCTCCGACAGCAACAAATACTCCACGTTGTTCATGAGCAATTATCTGGACATTTACGTCAGGGATGCGCTGAAGCGTATTCCGGGCGTGGCTGACGTAATTATTTTCGGCGAGCGCAAGTACTCCATGCGGCTGTGGCTGGATCCGGTGCGCATGGCGGGACGCGGGCTGACGGCGCCGGATGTCGTGAGCGCTCTTTCCGAACAGAATGTGGAAGTGGCGGCCGGGCAGGTTGGCCAGCAACCAGCCCCGGAAGGACAGCAATACCAAATCAGCGTGCGCGCGGTAGGGCGCCTGAGCGAGGCAAGCCAGTTCGACAACATCATTCTCAAGACGAATGCCGATGGCACTTTAGTCCGCTTGAAGGATGTAGGGCGGGCTGAGTTGGGCGCGGAAGACTACAGTACGGACTTGCAGTTTAATGGTCAGGACGCCGTCGGGTTGGGCGTAACGCAGCTTTCCACCGCAAATGCTCTCGATGTCGACCGGCGAGCTATTGCCGAATTGGAGCGGCTGTCAAAAAAATTCCCGCCGGGTATGCGCTACAAAGTCGCATTCGACACGACCGACGCCGTGGGCGAGTCGATCCGCGATGTGGTCTACACGGTGGGTTCGGCGATCCTCCTGGTCATCCTAGTGATCTTTATCTTTCTCGGCGACTGGAGGACGACCATGATTCACTTCATCGCCACTCCGGTTTCGCTCATCGGGACCTTCATCTTTATAAAATTACTCGGTTTCTCCATCAACACGCTGACGTTGTTCGGCATAACGCTGGCCACCGGCCTGGTCGTCGACGACGCTATCGTCGTGATTGAAAACATTGAGCGCCATATCACTGAGGGCGAACACGACTCGCACAAAGCCGCGGCAGTTGCCACCGCCGAGATTACCAGCGCCGTCATCGCCACCTCGCTGGTGCTCTGTGCCGTATTTGTTCCCGTTGCTTTCTTTCCTGGGACGACTGGAATTCTGTTTCGCCAGTTTGCTCTGACCATCGCATTTTCCATTGCCATTTCCGCCTTCAACGCGCTTACCCTGGCTCCTGTGCTGGCGGCGATTTTCCTGAGCGGTCCTCATCGGCAAAAATGGTTGTGGCTGCAGAAGTTTGACGATGGAGTGGCCGCCGTCACGCGCGGTTACCGTGCCGTGCTGCATCACGTGCTGGATTACAAGCTGGTAATGGTGGTGCTGTTTTTCGCCGGGCTGGGGCTGACTTATTTTGTGTTCACGCGCGTGCCGAGGGGCTTCGTCCCGAACGAAGACCAGGGATATTTCATCGTTGTCATTCAAGCGCCCTCTGGGGCATCTCTGGAATATACGAAAGCCATCGGGAAACAGGTTTCGGCTCTGTTGAGCGATGTCTCGGAAGCGGAGGGAACGTTCTCGATCGCGGGCTTCAGTTTCTCCGGGAGCGCGCCGAATCAGGGAATTATTTTCGTTCCTCTCAAGCCGTACTCACAGCGCAAGGGCAAGGAGCATACGGCGTCTGCAATTCTGAACCGGGTTCGCCCCCGTCTGTTTGGGATTTCAGGCGCGATCGCATTTGCCACGCTTCCTCCCGCCGTGCAGGGTCTCGGACAATTCGGGGGCTTCCAATTCGTTGTGCAGGATCAGGCTGCGCACACCCTGGAGGAACTTTCCCAGGCAACCCACGGCATAATCCGGGAAGCCGCCGCGCGCAAAGATCTAGTTGGCTTGTATACGCCGTTTACCGCGAACGACCCGCAGTTTCTTGTGACCATCGATCGTGAAAAGGCGAAGAGTCTGCACGTGCCACTCTCGCAGATCACTGACACGCTGGGCGTCTATATGGGGTCGTCGTATGTGAACGATTTCGATTTCAACAATCGGTCCTATCGCGTCTACGTACAGGCGGACAAGCAATACCGCTCCACGGAGCAGGACATGAAAGAGTTCTACGTCCGTTCCGACAGCGGAGCGATGATTCCTCTGGACAATCTAATTAGCATTACACAGACGACAACGCCGCAGGTTATCAGCCACTACAACCTGTTCCGTTCGGCGGAGATCGATGGATCGGCTGCTCCAGGGTACAGTTCTGGTCAGGCGATCGCTGCCATGGATCAACTGGCTAGCAAAATGCCGCAGGGGTTTTCCTATAGCTGGACGGGACTGTCGCTCGAAGAGTTGCAGGCTGGCGGAACATCGCTGATTTTATTCGCACTGGGAACCCTCGTCGTATACCTCACACTTTCGGCACAGTATGAAAGTTTCGTATTGCCGTTCATCGTGTTGCTTGCCGTTCCCATGGCACTCCTTGGGGCCTTAGGGGCGCAGTGGATTCGCAGCCTGGAGAATGACGTCTTCTGCCAGGTGGGATTGGTGATGCTGGTCGGCCTCTCCAGCAAAAACGCAATTCTGATCGTGGAGTTCGCCGAGCAATTGCGTGAACGCGGGATTCCGCTAGTAGAGGCAGCGGTGCAAGCGGCAGCAATTCGTTTTCGCCCGATCATTATGACGTCGCTAGCGTTTATTCTAGGTGTTGTACCCCTGGTGCTGGCCACCGGAGCCGGTGAAAACGGCCGTCACTCCGTGGGTACGACCGTGTTTGGCGGCATGATCATGTCGACCGTGTTGAATCTATTCTTCATCCCTGTGTTGTACTTGATTATCGAGGGGTGGCGGGAACACGGAAAGAAAACAGCCAACGCTTAATAACGTTACGCCACGGAACGCTTTGAGCCAGGCGTCATGGCGCGCTTGGAGACGACGTTCTTTTTTCTCAAGACCTTTTTCCTTCGAAGCTTCTTCTTCGCTTCCCGCGCTGCCGCACCTCGTTCCGCTTTTTTGCGCGCCTTGCGCCTTAGTTTGGCCATCCATTCGCTCGAATACATGGTGCCGCGGCACTTGGGCGAGCCACAGTGGCAGGGCGCGGGATCGTCGTCATCATAGAGGTTGTAGTCCCAGAGTAGTTCCTCGCCCGCGGCAATGTTGCGAAGAGCAAGAATCCAGACGCGCGCCTTGATTTCATCGATCTCGCAGTTGGGATCGCAGGAATGGTTTAAGTATGCGCCCATCCCTTCGCCATCGATGATGGTCTTACCGTCTTCGAGGCCATAGAGGTAGGTCCGGGGCGCACCGTCATACAACCGGTTGGCCTCCTCCGGAGTGAGGCGCGGTCCTGCATATTCGACTACCCGAGCGCCTTTGCGAATGGTCGTGGTGGTGAAGACACCCACCGCATGGATGCGTGATGGACGAACAACCAAAGCCATGCTACTAATTTCGCACGACCGGGAGGTATGAAGGAAGACGAAAGGATGAAAAACAAATTCGAAGCTCGGCTTCCCCTCAAGCGAGTTGAGGTGACCCTTGGTTCTCCGATTCGACCAAACCGCCCACGGAATAAGGGCTTTCGGGGCATTCGCCCCCTAAAGAGCTTTTCCGCGAAAGCATGCTCCCGTGGTAGACTTGCGCGTTTCCATAAGCCGTTGAATGACAGAATCCAGGGGGAGACCGGTATGCGGATGACTCGAGAAATCATTGGACTTGCGGTAGTTCTGGTTTTGAGCGGAACGCTGTTCAACGCGACTGCACAAACGGCGAAAGCGAAAACCGGCACACCCGCCAGCCCTCAACAAGCCTATTGCACCAGCACGGGCGGCAAGTTGGAAACTCGCGTTGCCGTTTACGGCACTAACGGCCCAGTCCAGGACTGGCTTCAGCTTGCAGGAATTCAGGACTTCTGCCAGTACACTCTGTCCTCAGACGGTTCACGGATTCACGTTTCGCTTGCTACGCTCTATACCGTGAAGCCTTCGCTCGCGGCTCTCGCCTACTATGCCCAAACACCATGGAACGGGCAGGGAGACGGCAACCCGGCCTCGTTCTACTGCACGCAACTGGGCGGGTCGGACTCGTTTGGCGGCGTCACCGCCGCCGGTGGCGGGTGGGTGGAGCTCAACACCATCGACGAAGTTCTGGAGGCCTGCATTTTTCCTGACAACTCCACCATCGACTCGTGGGGCCTGTTCTACCATTCCGACGGCATCATCCGTGGCATCGACCTCTCCACCGTTCTGAAATATTCGAACCCTTACACCGCCGGGACGGCGAAGAGCGGCAAGCAATAAAAACTCTTCGTTAATCATTCCGCAGTCGATTAATGCAAAGAAAATGCCGCCACTGCCTCAGTAACAGCAGCGGCGGCATTGCTTTTCTTGAAAGGAGGCATTGCGCCTACGGATCGTACACCGAACTGCCGTAGCCTTGTTTGCGGGCCGAGTCCTGTAGATCGTCCAGCCGCCTCTTCTGCTCTTCCAGTTGTTCTTGCATCCGCTCTACTCGTTGCTGCTTTTCCCTCTGCCGCTCGTTCCACCCAACGCAACCTTCGACGCAGTTGGCCGGAGCAAAACGGATGGACTCGTTGATCTCATCCACTTGCCTTTGCAGCGAGTCGATCTGGTTTTTTTGCGCGAGGATCTGTGACTTCCAGTGCTCGGCCGGCAGCTTGGCTTCATTTGAGGAAGCAGGCATGGAACTGCCTGCTTCGTGGCCTCTCATCGCAGGCACTGAAGCCGGTCCTGAGCGCTCGGGAATCTCTTCGTTCGTGATGATCTTGGAAGTCTTAACATCCTTGCCCAGCGCGGTTTTTGACTGTTCTTTTTGCTGGCGCTGCTGGCGTGCCAGTTCACCGAGGGACTGCGAATCCTGGCCGCATACAGTTCCCGCAAACAAGGAAACCACTACCGCCGGAAACAAGACGAAAATGAGCCCACTCCTTGTGCTCATAGCAAACCCTTCTTTGGCAGCCCGGCCGCGATAGCGCCAACTACTCTAAGAATGTTATTCGCAAAGGAGCGGCGAACCAGCATTACGAACGGGCCTTGTACGAGCGGTACAGGAGTGGAATGCGGGCTGGCTAGCAGGCTATGGCACTTGCGGGGATCGATATGCCGGATAGTCTGTTACCTGTAATCGTCGGTACAATCTGTATTTGCACCAGGCGCGGCGCGGAGACTGTCTCTTTCTTCGCCAGCAGATTGGCGGAAGGAATGCCGGTTCGGGCAAAGGATTTTTCGCAGTCCGCGGTGGAAGGACCGCGCATATTTCCTTCCATGAACGCCAAGCCGGGGCAACGAGTGCAGGTTGAGCCATGCGAGCATTGCGAACAACTGGAAAGATCTCGGAGGCGGATTGAGCGTACTTCCTTCAACTGCTCAGAGTCGCGCCAGATGTCGATGAACCGCTGCTGCCGGACGTTGCCGCAGGACAACGGAAACTGCACGCAGGGATAAAACTCTCCGTAAGGAGAAACATAGCAGGCAGTGTGGCCTGCGCTGCACGGCAAAGATTCCATGCTGTCTTCATCGGGCGCAGGCGGCGGGGCGCAGAATTCATCCGCATTGCCCACGAAAGCTTCGTCCCGGAACAACTGGCGAAGAGCGGATTCACCCGCGTTCAAGTCGAGCACGGAGCGGTCGCCATCCATCATCGGCGTAATCGTCGGATCCAGCGTGCACTCGGCGCCAAGTTCATCCGCCAGCGCCCGGACGCCGTGATAGTCCTGCATATTTTGCGTCATCAAGACGTTGGCCATGATGACCTTCAGGCCTTGCGACTTGAGAAAGCGAATGGCGTTGACCGACCGCCGCAGCGATCCCGGAACTTTAGTGATTGCGTCATGCACTTCCGACCGATGGGAATAGATGCTGACCTGGATCGACTCCACGCCGAGATCGCGGAGGCGCGCCGCCTGCGCTTCGCGAATCAGTACCGCATTGGTCTTGAGCTTGATGCAGAAGGTAAGCGCGCGCGCGCACTCGAGAATTTCAAAGAAATCCTTGCGCAGAAAAATCTCGCCGCCACTGAGGGTAAGGATAAAGACGCCGGCTTCGGCCATCTCTTTGAGCAGATTCTTGATTTCAGTCGTGGTCATCTCACCGTGGTCGTCGTGATCGAGGTAGCAGTGAACGCACTGCTCGTTGCAGCGGTAAGTGAGGTCGAGTTGCGCGCTGAAGGGAACGCCTAGCCGCAGCGCCCGCTCGCTCATCTCCTGCATCAGGACGCTCATGGTTGTGTTTGCTCCTGCACCGGCGCGCCGGGCTTCGCGATCGGCTGCTCTGAGATCGGTTGCTCCGAGATCAATAGAATGCCATGCTTGGCCAAATCCTGGGCCAGCGCCTCGGCATCCCGCATCGCCTCTTCGGGCTGCACTTCGAACGCGGAACAGATGCGGCGATCGACAATTTCATCGAGTGGCGTGGCGCCATCGGCCGCCTGCCAAAGAATGGTCGCGGTCGGGTTCAGCGTGAATAGCGTCGAGCCCTGGCCGGACATGACCAGCATCTCCTCGCCCAGCATGCGGGCTGCGATTCGCGGACTGCGTGCCACATACATTTTCTTATTCATCCAATCATCTCCCAGACGCGCGCATCCGGCACAAAGGTGAGCCGGTGAACCGGCACGCGATGGACGAAGTCGCACGCAGCCTGAAATGCCCAGTGCACCATTTCCTGATCTTCGGCAAAGAAAAGCATGTTGGTCAGCAACTCGCGCCCGGCATCGGCCACCGCCACGGGCTCGATGCGATTCTCCGGACCCTGCGCCAGCAAATACAGCGCAGCCACCGGCGCCGACGCATTCTCGCCCAGCTTCGCCAACTCTCCGGTGAAAGGCGTACCAAACGCAACGTAACCGGCATCCCGCTTGCGGACGTACGAGATCTCGTCGGTAAGAAGCGTAGCATCGACCGGCGCAAGCCGCGAGATCGTCGTCTTCCCAGCTCCCGAGACTCCCGCAAACAGAAATGCTTTCCCGTTGCGAATCGCGCTGGCGGAGTGCAACAGGAAGCCGCCTTGCTTGGCCAGCACGAGCGTGTGCACGATGCGCAGAACAGCATCGATGGAGTACGGGTTCGCGGTCTGGTGAATGCTGCCGCGGCGCGTGGCCGGTTCCCATTCGGCGCGGAAATCGCCGCGCTGCAGCAGCCACCGGCCTAAATGATGAGTTACGCTTACATCCGCGTCTCTGCCGTCGAATACAGGCGGGGTCAGTTCCACATCGAAATCGTATTCAGCGCGGCCCTCATCGCTAACGAAACCGGCATAGCGGTTCTGCAACAGCTCGAGAAAATCCGAGTCCGTCGTGTTCACCCGGACGGGGACGCCGCCGATGGCTATCACCACGCTGTAGCGTTCGACTTGTGTGGCTAGCGCTGGCACGGAAGAGCCGATTCCTCTGGAGCCGATTTCTCTGGCATGTGCACCATGCGATGCAGATAGACGAGGGCGCGCGCCGCAGGAACGGAGCGGCGGACAATCTTTGCTGCCAGACGCTCAACCGTACTCAACTCTGCTGGCACTGCGATTAACTTTCCCGCCCGGATGAGGTACGAGACCCGGCCCAGCAACTCGTTCTCAAGCACAGGCCGATCCGGCGCGGGCAGCGCATCCCCTTGTGTAACCCACTGCGGATTCTGAGAATCACCCGCCGTGCCGATGACGCGATGAGCACAGAGCCTGCCTAGGCGCCCGACCAGCACAACATCTCCCACACGGACTCGATCTGGGCTGACCCGCTCGACCACCAGCGTATCTCCCGGCCAAACAGACGGAAGCATGCTCCAGCCGGTTGCGGCAAAACGAAGCGAACCAAACGAGCGCAAGACCTCGCTAGCCAGTTCGCACTTCAGGGCGCTTTCACTATCCGGCATGGCACCCTCGGCTAGCCTCATGACGCACTTGCGTGTATTCCTGAGCAGTTACCTTGGGATGTGGTGATCTTCCCGCAGGAAAGAGCCGAGGTCACGAAGACCTGGTCGAAGCGAAAGCCTGGCTTCTCGTACGGCTTCTTAATGTTCACTGCGGATTGCGGCTCTTCGTTGGATGAATGATTCATGGCCATAATGATCGCACCTCGCTTACTTTAATGCCGACTGCGACGCCTGTACCGCGCACCCCACGGTGCTAGACGTTCCACAAGTCGCCTGATCGCTCAGAGTGGAGAAGTATACCTGAGAAGTCCCCGCCAGCGTTCCCGAGCCCACCATATTGTCGATGATAATTGCGCTCGTGCCGCCGGCGGTGGCCAGCGCAGCGGTCGCACTCGCGCCCAGGTTCTCCCAAAACACATCAAAGTCGGGCGTTACATTCCCCGGTGTGGTGCTCCAGGTAGGCGCACTTGGCCCTGACGTTCCGAAAGAAGCGATACAACGTTCAATGTTGCCGTTGCTATCGAGGATCAAAGTACCGACGCTGAAGGCAAAGCCCGCCGCCCAAGAGCCGGGGGTAAAGGCGGACTGTACTCCCTGATCCACCCATATCAGTGTGGTGCCGTCGTGTGTGAGGCCATCGACGGTCGTACTCCAAGTGGGGGCCGTAGTGCCTGACGTGCCGCCCACACTCACGACTTGGATCTGAAAATGGCTGTCCAAGACCTCCTGGCCCAACGTGTATACGGTCGAAGGTTGCCAGGGCGTGACCTTGAAATTGAAGATGCATCCGGCAGCGGCGCAGCCAGACGACACTCCCTGCGCCTGCATGCTCTCAAAGATCCACTCCGTTGCGCCCCCCGTGGCATTTGGATTCTGGATATCGGTCACGGGAGAACAGGGCGTAGTAGTGTTCGAAAGAACCGGCCCCGGGTTTACGGTGCCGAAAACCCCAGCCGCAATGGGGACTTGGTACAGGATCGGAGGCCCGCCGGTGTTGCCGCAAACATAAAGATTGCCGGTAGCGTTCACCGAATTCTTGTACGTACTGTCAAAGTCGCCGTCGTACAAGGGACTGGGATTAGGTAATGTTCCGTGCGCGACACTGTCGCCGACTACCGCCTCCGACCCCACGGTGCCGGTACCGAAAGCGGCGCTGAGCACGTAGACCGCGGTGCAAGCGGTAGCACCGCTTGCGCAGTTTGCCGTACCGTCACTCGAGGAGAAGACGTAGACCAGTCCGGCCGTAGAATCCACCTCCGGGCTGCTCACGATGCCGGCGCCAAAATCCAACTGGCCGGACTTGGTCACGGCGGCTGTCGAGGGGTTTACGCGATACAAAAACCCACCGTAATCCCCAACAAACACATTCCCCGACGCAGGGTCGTGAACCGGGCTGGCGAGAGCGTTGCCGTTGTTCACCTGGACGGGGAACCCTCCAGAAACCACTTCCCCCGGCACTCCATTAAACAACGGCGTGATCTTATGGAGCCATCCGAGTGCGCCTCCGACCCAGGCTGTGTCGCCACTGTAGTCGACGAAGGCCGAAGAGGTTGTGTCGTTGATCTGGGTTCCCGAACCGTCCACGAGGAAGATCTCCGTCATGCAGGGCGCGGTGCAACCCGGGTACGCGGCGTTGCTCACGGGAATAAGAGTGTCCGGGGCACCAAGGGTCTCGCTCGCAGAAGGCGCCCATTTCAACAGGACCAAGATCCCGAGGCCGCCGCTGGTTTCAACAAACGCGACTTGCTTACCATCAAGCGAGTACACGGGAGAAGTCAGGATCTGTCCCCCGGTGTTGTAGGCCCAGTAGCCCGAGGGCACCGTGCCGCCACAGCCAGAATAGAGGTTGTCATAAGCCACAATGCTGGCTTGCGTGCCGGACCCTTGGAGGCCTGTAACGTAGACGACGAAATCGGGCTGCGGGGCAGTCCCGCAGTTGGCGCTGGTGCCAAGAAACGAGAATTTCGCGGGATAGTTTCCCGCGCCGACGCTGCCTCCGCTGCCCAGACTTTCCCCCCAGAACCCATCTGCCTTTCGAGGCCTGCGCCGGAGCGAAACCTTCACGTCTTTCTCTTCATTATCCTTGCGCAACTCCGAAGCAAGAGCGTCATGACCCGGCGCGGGTAACATCACTGGCACTTGGCTGCGATAGCGCTGCTGCCAATAACGAGGATCCTGCTCCACGCGCCTGGCCTGCTCCGTGGTGGCCGGTCTGGAGAAGATCAGGCTGTGATGACTCCAGTCGTTGGGCACGGGGATGGTCGCCTCCTTGCTCGGCGAAGCCTGACCGAACAAAGCTGGAGACAAAGTGAGGACTCCGAGAACTGAGACACCGAACCATAGTGAACGCTGCTGGTTGCTTCTCATTTTTCTCCCTGATCGTTTCTCTCCATGATCGTTGAGGGTATGGAGAACGCGGGTATCGGCAACGAGGGCACGGACAACGGCCAGAATTGTAGTGGTTGACACCAAACCCCTCCGCCCGTCTGCACTTGGACTCTTGGCTGGAAAGCAATCATACACCCGGATGTTTTGAGGGAATCCCGAAAATTTGGCCGTGTGGGGACAGATTTCCACAGACATTTCCACTCGAAAGGCCGCGGATCGCGCAGCATGACAGGCGCACGGCTACGGCTGGCCCGCCAGCGGAGACCAACCCCAGGACCAACCATTTAAGGATCAGGCCGGAAGCGTAGAGGTAGGAATCTGCTGCGCGCGGTTGCGAAGCTCCTCGAAGAGAACGGTGCTCAAGTAGCGTTCTCCAAAAGAGGGCAGAACCACCACGATCAGCTTTCCCGCATTCTCCTGACGCCGCGCCACTTGCAAAGCGGCGAAAACCGCGGCGCCGGAAGAAATCCCCACAAAAATGCCTTCTTCCAAAGGCAGCCGCCGCGCCGTGCGAATCGCATCGTCGTTGCTGACCTGGATAATCTCGTCAATCAAGTCCGTGCGCAGGATGCTGGGAATAAAACCGGCGCCGATGCCTTGAATCTTATGCGGTCCGGGCTTTCCGCCCGAGAGCACCGGACTTTCCACGGGCTCGACAGCGATGGCCTTGAACGATGTCTTCTTAGGCTTAATATATTCGCAGACGCCAGTGATGGTTCCACCGGTGCCAATGCCGGAGACCAAAAAGTCGACTCGCCCCTCGGTATCATTCCAAATCTCGGGGCCTGTAGTCTCGAAGTGAATCTTGGGATTGGCCGCATTGTCGAACTGCTGCAGCATGTAACTGTTGGGAGTATTCGCCAGCAACTCCTCCGCTTTGAGAATTGCGCCTTTCATTCCCCGCGGACCGGGCGTGAGAACAATTTCCGCGCCGAAGGCCAGCAGTAGGACCCGCCGCTCCAAGCTCATGGTTTCCGGCATCGTCAGAATAAGTTTGTAGCCTTTGACGGCCGCCACAAAAGCCAGGCCAATGCCGGTATTGCCGCTGGTGGGCTCAATCAGTACTGTCTTGCCCGGCTGAATTTTTCCCGCGCTCTCCGCCGCGCCGATCATGCTGACGCCGATGCGGTCCTTTACGCTGCCCACGGGATTCTGGCTTTCCAGTTTGGCTACCACGTCGGCCACGCAGCCTTCCGTGACCTTGTTGAGCCGCACCAGCGGAGTGTGGCCGATCAGTTCGGTAACATCGTTTGCAATTTTCATGGTAAGTCTGTCCCTTATGGTTCTTCCAGCCGGTATTAAGACACCGCTTTCCGCCTCCTGCAAAGACTCCAGGAGGTTTGGCGGAAGCGAGTGGGGGTCGAACCCACCGGCGACGGGGTAACCCGCCGCCCGCCGGTTTTGAAGACCGGGATGATCACCGGACCACATGCGCTTCCAAAAGGCTCCAACTACTTCGGCTGAGGCACAATGCGTAGATACGGCTTCGGTGACTTCCAGCCTCCGGGATACTTCTGCTGCGCTTCTTCGTTCGACACCGAGGGCAGGATGATGACTTCGTCTCCCTGCTTCCAATTCACAGGCGTAGCAACTTTATGCTTGGCCGTAAGCTGCATGGAATCAACGACTCGAAGTATTTCGTCGAAGTTGCGCCCGGTGCTCATGGGATAACTCAGTTGGAGCTTGATCTTCTTATCCGGACCGACGACGAATACCGTGCGCACGGTGGCATTATCTGCCGCGGTGCGTCCCTCGGAGGTATGCCCGCTCTCAGCCGGCAACATGCCATAGAGCTTGGCAATCTTTAGTTCTGGGTCGCCGATCATCGGATAGTTCACCTTGGCGCCCTGCGTCTCCTCAATATCAGCGGCCCACTTGCCGTGGCTGCTCACCGGGTCCACGCTCAGGCCGATAATCTTGGTGTTGCGCTTGGCGAATTCAGGCTGCAGGCGCGCCATATAGCCAAGTTCGGTAGTGCATACGGGAGTGAAGTCTTTGGGATGCGAAAACAAAATGGCCCAGCCGTCGCCAATCCATTCATGAAAGTTGATCGCGCCTTGCGTGGTTTCGGCCGTGAAGTTCGGGGCGGTGTCATTGATGCGGGGAATTCTTTGGGTTTCGGTTGCCGTCTCGGTGGTCATGTTTCTCTCCTTCTGGATTCAATTCGCTCGAAATTATGAAAGTGCCCAGCTTTCAAATCGGGTGAACGTCGTATGAAAACGAAACCCACCCATTTCGCTGGGTGGGTTTTGGAAGAAATCTTTTTCGCTCCCTACCCACACGCCAGCAGACACATGCAACAACAGCACATGACGCGGGCATTGGAGGGGTCTGACACACAGTCAGAATAGAAGCCCGCACTCGCGCTGTCAACCGTAAGACAGCGTCTAGCACCAGACCTGAGAGTTTTCCTGCATCGTAAAAGTAGCTGACCGCATCTCTGGTGTTGTTGCGGTGCTGTACTTGCGGAAACACAGTCAACTCCGCCCTGAGGATATCCATGAGCCAACCATCACGGCGTCTGAAGATGGCACAGTGGGACGTTTTCTCTGCGCGTCGGCTTGAGGGCAATTCCGTGGCTGTATTCTTCGACGGCCGTGGATTGACCGATGCCGAGATGCAGGCACTGGCCCGGGAAATGAATCTTTCGGAGACGACGTTCGTCCTGCCCCGCGATGCCACCATTGAACGGGAGCGAGGCATTCGTGTGCGTATCTTCACCGTGCAGGAAGAGCTGCCGTTCGCCGGCCATCCTACGCTGGGAACGGCATTTGCATTGCGCGGCCAGAACGGCGCCAAACAAATTTTGCTTGAACTGAATGTCGGAAAAGTACCGGTAGATTTCGAAGACAGCGCGGAAAGTCCGTTCGGCGAGATGACGCAGATCGATCCGACTTTTGGAATGCGGCACGAGCGGGAAGCGGTTGCGCAGGCGACCGGATTGCGCGTGCAGGACTTTGACGATTCCTTGCCCATTCAAACCGTTTCGACGGGAGTTCCGTTCACCGTGGCGCCGCTCAAATCGCTGGCCGTCATGCGTAATTTACAGATCGACCGGAACCGCGCTGCCGAGTACCTCGCCAGGACCGAGGGCAAGTTTTTTTATTTCGTCACCCAAGAAACCGTGGATCGCAAAGCCCGCCTGCACGCCCGAATGCTGTTCTACAACGGCGAGGATCCGGCAACGGGCTCAGCCGCGGGTTGTTCCGCAGCCTGGATGGTGGCGCACGGCGTGGCCACGCCCGATGAGCGCGTGCTCATTGAACAGGGCGTGGAGATGAAGCGTCCCAGCCGGATTTTCGTGCGCGCCTCGCAGAGCGATAACCGTGTAGTTAACGTGCGCGTGGGCGGGCACTCGGTTGAAATCATGCGCGGCGAAGTTTTTCTTTAATCAATCGCACACAAGCACGCGCAGAATCACGCCTTTCGCAACGTCGAAAAAAGTCAATGGCCAAAATCTGCCATTTGCTTCGGCGGTACTTTACAGTGCTGGTCAATTGCCGTTAGCATCGCTTCGCTCTTCTATTCTTCGTGACAGAGAAAATTTCCGTTTTTGCTGGATACAACCGGCGACTTGCGGATATGGACGGTGAATGAAACCTAAGCGCACTATCCTGTGTGTTGACGACAACGAACAGTCTCTTTCCTATCGCAAAATCATGCTGGAGACCCGCGGCTACCGCGTGGCCAGCTATTCCCGCGGCGAAGAGGCGCTGGACCGTTTCAAACAGGGAGGTATCGATCTGATCGTCACCGACATGGCCATGCCCGGGCTGGATGGCCCGCAGTTGATCGCCGCAATTAAGAATCTGGCGCCCCACATTCCGGCGATTCTCATATCGAGCAAGGCCCGCGTCTACGAACACGAATCGCAAGCCGACGTATTCCTGGCCCGGGGGATGTATGCCCCAGCGGATCTGCTGGAACGAATTCGTCTGCTTCTGGTGCGCAAGCGCGGACCTAAGCGGATGCAACAGCGCTCCGCTCAGCTCCCGCGCCAAATCGGAGCGGCCTGAGCCTCCTGCGGACTCACGGCGGACTCATCCAACGCCCGCCACTCTCCAAATCCCATCGTGTAAGATCAAGGCTGGCATGGGCGCATTCATCGAAGCCATTGATTTGCACAAAACTTACCGCGTGGGAAAGATCGACGTGCCCGCGCTCCGCGGTGCCTCCTTCAGCGTGCAAAAAGGAGAATTTGTCACCGTGGTCGGTCCTTCGGGTAGCGGCAAGTCCACGCTGTTCTACCTTCTGGGCGGCTTGACGCGCGCCGATTCCGGCAAAGTAATTATGGCCGGCGACGACTTCGCCACGCTCTCCGATGCCGAGCGCACCCGCATGCGCAAGCGCAAAATCGGCTTCGTATTTCAAAAGTTCAACTTGCTGCCCACACTCAGCGCTCGTTCCAACATCGCCATCGCCCAGGAAATTTCCGGCAATGGCGATCGCGATCCCGCATTCTTCCTTCGCATTTGCGATTTATTGGGACTCACCAAACGCCTGAACCATCGTCCGTCCGAACTTTCCGGTGGCGAGCAACAGCGTGTAGCCCTGGCTCGCGCTCTCGTCAACAAGCCGGCGGTGGTTTTGGCGGACGAGCCCACAGGAAATCTGGACACGGAGAACTCGAACATCGTTCTGAAAATGTTGCGCCAGTCTAACCAGGAGTTAGGTCAGACCGTGCTGATGATCACTCATAATCCCGAGGCGGCCCAGTATGGAGACCGCATCATTCACATGCGCGACGGCCACGTCGTGCAGCCAGGCGAAGATCCGCAGTGGGCTGTGCACTGACTGGCACCCAAGACCACACAGCACGACTGACGCGATCAATCTGAAGCCTTTCGTCCACTCCATGAACTAATCGCGGCGCGGATATCTGGCTTCCCTAGCGCAACGCGCTAAAGTTTGTCTCGCTAAATGCCGATCAGACTATCTGTGTAATCCAGGCAGCCGCACCGCAGGTTTGCTCAGCTTTCGAAAATGAACTCCGAATCAAGGTGGCCTCATTGGGCGACAAGATCCTTTTCGTAGATGATGAGCCCGCTTTCCTGACAGGCTACGAGCTAGTGCTCCGCCCGGATTTCGAAGTGGACACCGCTGTGGGCGGAGAACGCGGGTTAGCCGCCGTCCACGATCACGGTCCTTACGCCGTCGTAATCTCGGACATGCGGATGCCCGGAATGGACGGGGTGCAGTTTCTCACTCAGGTCCGCCAGACCGCGCCTGACACGGTAAGAATGATCCTTACCGGATGTTCGGATATCCACGCAGCCATGGACGCTGTCAACGAGGGAAACATATTCCGGTTTCTCGCCAAACCCTGCGAACGGGAAGTTCTAGCCAAGGCGATCACGAGCGGGTTGATCCAGTATCGGCTTATAACTGCAGAAAAAGAGTTGCTGGAAAACACCCTGATGGGCAGCATCAAAGTGCTCACAGATGTGTTAGGCGCCGTAAGTCCCGAGGCGTTCGGAAAATCCATCCGCATAACCCGCTACGTCCGCCATCTGGTTGCCAAGTTTCACCTCCCCTCTTCGTGGTGTTTTGAAACCGCAGCTATGCTTTCGCAGTTAGGCTGCATCATGCTGGACCACGACCTTATCCAGGCTGCCTATGTGAACACGCATCTGTCGGCGGAAGATCGGGTTCGGTTTGACTCTCACCCGAATGTGGCAAGGGATCTCCTGGCAAATGTCCGGCGACTCGAACCGGTCGCCTGGATGATCAGTCAGCAACTCAACCGGGAAATTCCTGAGAACGCTCCACCGGCGCCAGATTTGCCGGCAGCCGTCCTGGCGATCGGCGCCAAGATGCTCCGGGTTGCGGTTGCCTTTGACAATCTGAGAATGAGAGGCATACCCAATGACGAAGCCGTGACCCGTCTTAGGTACAGGTCCGAATTCGATCGCGATCTGGTCGACGCCTTGGCAGATATAAAGTCGGACGAGTCGAAAATGGAGCTGCGCAAGATCCCAATTTCAACGCTAACCATCGGGATGATCCTGCAGCAGAATATAAGAAATCACGATGGCGTATTAGTCGTGGCGAAGGGACAGGAAGTCACGCGTCCCTTGCTGGTCAGGCTTGGGCATTTTTCCGTCGCGCGCTTGATTGATAACGAAATTCTCGCACTGGTTCCGGTTTAGCGTCCGGTTCTCGTCCAAAATCCCGCTACCTTGACCCAGCCGGCTATTCGTCAGTGAACGACGGTAGGCCAGGGACATGCACTATCGCCATTGCCGCTGCGGAACGCCTCATTTATAATCGGATTCGTCTACTATTAGAATCATGAGCGGGAGTAGCTCAGTGGTAGAGCGCAACCTTGCCAAGGTTGAAGTCGCGAGTTCGACCCTCGTCTCCCGCTCCATATTTTTCGACCGTCCTGCTCCCCGCGGATGGACTTTTTTCGCCCGGAACGCTAACGTATTCAGCAGAGGGCGCGGTACCCAAGTGGTAAGGGAGAGGTCTGCAAAACCTTTATGCGTCGGTTCGATTCCGACCCGCGCCTCCACACCTCCCGTATTGCGCTGGCGCATGGAAGTGACCTGCTCCCCATTTTCCACACGAAGCCGAGTATGATTTCGGACGAAGGAAAGGGGAAGGGGTATGTCGAGGAGCCGGCACACGGAGGCGCAGATGATCGGGGCGCTGAAACAAC
>Ga0182015_10000179_pt1 | contig 89992 bp, 82 predicted proteins | sample 712P3MmetaG_FD_120478 | JGI IMG/M metagenome (GOLD analysis project Ga0182015, IMG submission 120478) | Permafrost microbial communities from Stordalen Mire, Sweden - 712P3M metaG | ecosystem: Environmental > Terrestrial > Soil > Wetlands > Permafrost | place: Sweden: Stordalen | collected...
CAGGTAGAGCTGATGTTGACGATGCGGCCGGTGGGACCCTGCCTCTTCTTATCCGTTCCCAAAAGAGGAGCGAAGGCTTGGATTACGACAAGCGGGGAGATCATGTTGACATCCAACTGCCGCCTGTACTCGCTGGGTCTCAGATAAAGCAGTGGCCCACTCACTACAATTCCTGCATTGTTCACCAGGCCAACCAGATTCCTGTCGCCTATTATGGCGCCGACCTTCTGGGCAGCTTGATGTACCGCGTCGGCGTCCGTAACGTCCATCACGAGAGGCACGAAGCCGTCACCGAACTCTCTTCGCAAACGATCGGCGTCAGCCTGCTTGCGTACAGAACCGAACACGCGAAATCCCTTTGAAACAAGCACCTTTGTGGTTCCCCAGCCGATTCCGGTGGAGACTCCGGTGACCACGACATCTTTGCTGTTCGCCATCGCATTTCTCCTAAGATGATGAGCGTTGAAAAACGTCCACGGAATCCTCAAACCGATGCTGACGGCGAGCTCGCCCAGGCGAACTCGGTTTCCCGGCCACTTTCATTCCAAATCCCCGTGCATAGCCGGTTGCTGACGGCCCGTATCGCAGCCAGTTTCATCGCATCGTTGTAATATTTGTGGGCGCAGGTCGGACAGTATTCGCGCGCCTCTGCCGAATGAGCGCAGTGATAGGAACCCTGCGCTAAGTTCGACACTTGCCGCAGAGGTCGGATGATACGATTTGCACACAATGGCCGACTGTCTACTTTGGCACACGTTGAAAAACAATCTAGGGGGCAAGAACCAAGCTCACGTTTAAAAGGCTGAGATCGCGAGATGGTGGTTTTTCGCAGGAGGAGGAATCATGGTGGCGAACAACCGCGCTAAAAGTAGAGGCGGTCGGCTGGTGCAGGACTTGTTCCAGACCGAGAGCATCGATCCGAAAGCGCGGCGGATGATCGTGCCTTTCAGTTCGCCCCGTTAGACCCGATGCTTGCAGGTCTCCCGCATGGCGTTGGTGGTTTCTGTGATGCTCGCATCATTTGAATTGCCGGACCAAACCCAAGGAAAGGAATGCCCCATGGAACACTCGACTTTTTATCGCACGGTACAGATAGATGGGCTCTCCATCTTTTACAGAGAGGCTGGCCCGAACGACGCGCCGACGCTTCTCCTGTTACACGGACTTCCCTCTTCATCGCGGATGTTCGAGTCTCTCTTCGCCCGGCTTTCCGACCGCTATCACCTTGTTGCGCCCGATTACCCGGGCTTTGGACACAGCGACTGGCCGGACCCGAGGAAATTCGCCTATACGTTCGATCACTACGCCGAGATCATGAATCATCTTACCGAGGCGCTCGGGCTCGCGCGCTACACGCTTTACATGCAGGATTACGGCGGCCCCGTGGGTTTTCGCATGGCCTTGGCTCATCCGGACAGGATCGAAGCGCTCATCGTCCAGGATGCTGTGGCGCACAACGAAGGCCTGGGGGCGAATTGGAAGGCGCGGCGGGCCTTTTGGGCCGATCGCGCTCCCAACGAAAGCACGCTTCGCACAAATCTCCTGTCGCTGCCGACGACGCGGACGCGCCATGTGGGGAACGATCCCAACGTGGAACGCTATGACCCGGATCTCTGGATCGATGAATTTGCCTTTCTCAACCAGCCTGGCCAGGCCGACATTCAAAGCGACCTCTTCTACGACTACCGCACGAACGTCGACGCCTACCCCAAGTGGCAGGCTTGGATGCGCGAGAAGCAACCACGCCTGCTGGTGATCTGGGGTAAGTATGACCTCTCGTTCGACCGTTCGGAGCCGGAGGCCTATCGCCGGGATGTGCCGAACGCTCGAGTTCACGTTCTCGACGCCGGTCATTTCGCATTGGATACGGCTGCAGATGAGATCGCCGCATTGGTCCGAGACTTTCTCGGTTCTTCATAACTATTGAGACCTAAACCGGGGACGCGCATCCAACTCTTGAGGATTTCATATGCGATCTGACATTGTTCCAGGGGCCATCTTTCCCGACTATGAGCTTTCCGACCACACCGCGAAACGCCGGAAGCTCTCCGAACTGCAAGGACAACATCCAATGGTTCTCGTCCTCAGCCGCGGAGGTTTCTGCCCCAAGGACCGCCGGCAGGCGGAAGGGCTTGTGGAACTCCATCGCGAACTCGAGGTTGCCTATTGCCGGCTTGTCACAATTAGCACCGACAATATCACTCAGACGAATGAATATCGCAGCGGGGTCGGTGCCCACTGGCCTTTCCTTTCCGACGCGGGGCGTATCGTCCAAAAAGACCTCGACATCGCCGAATACACTGATCCTGTCAACAATCCCATGATCCCCCATGTGATTGTCCTTGAGTCCGATCTTGTCGTTTACAAGATCTACAACGGCTACTGGTTCTTCGGCCGGCCCACTCTCGAAGATCTGCGTCAGGACCTGCGTGCGGTTACGAAGAAAGGCCGGCCGGACTGGGACATCACAACGCCCGAACTCAAAGCGGCGTGGCAGCAAGGCCCGCAAGGAGCTCTTCTATCCCTACGGCAAAACGTACGTCCAAACTCTCGGTGAACAGGATTAGGAGCGGTATCGCCATCCGTCGGCTACGTGCTGCGTCGCGATCGCCCGGGTTGGATCGCAGGCGCGAAAGTTTTGTTGCATAAAACCGCTCTTCGTTTTCGCGGCTGCGCACGTTCGGGCGCGTTAGCGATCTCTCGGAACCACTCGCCACCGGATTTGACGCAAGCAGGACATCACTCGCTCCTAGACGCGGCGCAAAGATTGACAAGTATCAGAATAGGGCTCGCTGCTTTTGCTTCATTGTTGGCGCACTGGCTTCATGTTCCAGAAGCCAGGACTTGCGCTCGATACCGCCGCCATAACCAGTGAGCGACCCATTCGCGCCGATCACGCGATGACAAGGCACGACAACTCCAACCGGGTTTGAACCATTGGCCAAACCAACAGCCCTGACAGCTGCAGGTCGACCAATTTGCTCGGCAAGTTTCGCGTAGGAAACGGTCGTGCCACAGGGGATGTTTCGCAACGCACGCCACACCTCGCGCTGAAAAGGCGTGCCGCTTGTTTGCACTGGCAAGAGGTCTATCGCCGTCAACTCCCCCTCAAAGTACCTGCTGATCGCGTGCGTTAGGCCATTCGGATTGCGCACCGGTTCAAGCCTAAATCCATTTTCTCCATAGTGAAGGCGCAGGAGGCGGCGCATGCCTGTCTCGTGGTCCGCCCAACCCACAGAGCGCAGGTTTCCCTCGCCATCCGCCACGATCAACATCTCGCCGATGGGCGTGTCGACTCGGTCGATCAGCAAATGCAGGGTCTCACTCATGCGCGCACCTAGATGTCGGGATCGCAGTTGCCCCTGCGGTCCACGGATGCTGGGCGGCATACCTTCGCCACGCCGCCATGATCCGTTTCTGTCGGACGGTTCGCATCACGCACTCGCTGCGCGCGCCCGCTTCTTCCAGCGCCTTCATCGCTATGAGGTAAGGGCGGGGACCATGGCTCACCCTTGCGACGCCATGCTCTGCCAGTTCTCGCGGGGACAGAGTGGCGTCGCCGACCATAATGACCCGCCAGTCGTACAAAGAAGCGTATCGCTTATCCGGCTTTGAGACATCGCAAATGTCAGCCGAGCTCGGACTGCAGTTCTGCGGTGTTCGCTCCGCCGGGGAGCTTTGGCGCATAGGTGCTACCGCGAGTTTGCCGTACTCCGCCTTAGCTTGCTTCAGGACCGGGATATCCGGGTTGGTCTCTTTCCAGAGGATCAAGAAATCCTGACACGCAGTCTTGGCCCTGCTTGTATCTCCGGTCAGGACGTAGGCCCGTCCGAGTCCCAAATGTGCCAATGCGCTGATCGGCTCGTTTGTAACCACGCCGGGGTGATCGAGAATCCTTTGGAATTCGGCGGCCGCCGCGCTGCCTTGCCTGGTCGCCAGATACGCCTCGCCGCGCAGGTACGCGCCGTAAAGACAAAACGATACGATCGTTGTCTGCCCCAGTTCGTAGGGAGCACTTACCTCGCGGCCCGGAACGTCGAATTTTCGGGAAAGCGATTGCTGCGCACCACCCACAAGCCAGGACGGTTATTCCGCGGCGCTGTCGCCGGATTTTCCGATAGCCACACTTACACCTTTCGACATTCCTGGCGTTTCTCGGCGATAGCATGCTTATTCCGGTGCTAAATTGGAGGTACGCGGATAGCCGGGTGTTCGTGCGCATCTTCAGCGCCGCCAAAGTCTAGACGGTAATTCTCCAGAGTGGGTGAGATGCGATTGCGGACGAAGTTTCTCCTCTCGATTCTGGCGATCTCCGCCGGGTTGAGCGCCGCGACACTTGCGGTGGTCCGTTACGGCATCGAGCGCCAGGTGCGCGCTTTGCTGCGGGACGATCTGCGCAACTCCATTCGCACCTACCAGAGTTTCGAGCAGCAACGCGAGGAATCGCTGGCGCGCGCGACGGGGTTGCTGGCCAACCTGCCCAACGTTCGCGCGCTGATGACCACGCAGGACGTCCCCACCATTCAAGATGCGTCCGCGAACATCTGGAAGCTCAGCGGCAGCGATCTGCTCGTGTTAGCCGATCGCCGCGGCAACCTATCGGCGTTGCGCTCCAATAACATTGAATTCAGCCGGGAAATTGCCGGGGAACAATTGCGCGACTCGCTGCAAAAAGGCAAGTCTCGCGACTGGTGGTTCGGCAACGGTCAGCTGTACCAAGTTTCGATTCAGCAGATCTATTTTGGTCCGGCGACACCAGAAGCGGTGATCGGCTTTCTCGCCGTGGGTCATGAGATCAATGAACAAACGGCGGCGGATTTCGCAAAAATTGTCGCTAGCGCGGTGGCCTTCGACTATGAGGGAAAACTGGTCGCCACCACGGTGCGCGACTTACGGCCCGGAGAGACGATGCCGGTGCCAGCCAGTGCGCCAACCGTGGGTGGTCAGTCCGCAGAAATTCAGATTGGCGAAGAGCGCTATCTGAGCGCATCGGTAAGACTGGACGCCGGCGATGCGCGGCCCGTCACCTTCACGGTACTCAAATCGCTGGACCAAGCCACGACTTTTTTGCATCGGTTGAATCGCATCTTGCTGCTGCTCGGTGTACTCAGCTTCGTCGCCGGCGGCGGCCTGGTCTTCCTGATTTCCCACACCTTCACGAAGCCGCTATCGAATCTGGTGCAAGGGGTGCGCGCATTTGAAAATAGCGACTTTGCTTACCCGCTGGAGACCGTCGGGAGCGACGAGGTTGCGGAAGTAACCGGCGCGTTCGCGCGCATGCGCAGCAACTTCCAAATCGCGCAGCGTGAGCACAAACAACTGGAAGAGCGGCTCCGTCTGGCGCACAAGATGGAGGCTGTCGGACGGCTGGCAGGCGGCATAGCCCATGACTTCAATAATCTGCTCACCATCATTCGCGGCAACGGCGATCTGCTCGAGGATCGGCCCGGCGTAGACGACTTTCAGCGGCGCTGCATCGAACAGATCCAGAAAGCATCCGGCCGCGCGGTTTCCATGACCCGGCAACTTCTGGCGTTCAGCCGCATGCAGGTCCTCGCGCCGCGAGTGCTGGACCTCAATGTCATCGTGAACGAGATGGGAAAAATGCTCCCGCGGCTGATCGGAGAAGACATCGAATATTCTTTTGAGGCGGAACCCGAGATTGCGCGGGTGCTCGCGGATCCGGGGCAGATGGAACAGGTGATTCTGAACCTGGCGGTGAACGCCCGGGACGCCATGCCCAACGGCGGCAAGCTGCTGGTGCGAACCGCGAATATGGTCGTGGACGGGCTGCAGGCGGCGCGACATCCGCCCATGGGGCCTGGAAAGTACGTGTTGCTGTCCGTCGCGGACACCGGCCACGGCATGGATGAGCAGACCAAGGCCCATATTTTCGAGCCGTTCTTCACCACGAAAGAAGTTGGCAAGGGGACGGGACTGGGTCTCGCGACGGTTTACGGAATTGTGAAGCAGAGCGGCGGATTTATCTGGCTGGAGAGTAAGCCAGGCCAAGGCGCGCGGTTTGAGATTTATCTTCCGCAAACCTCGAAATCCTCCACCGAGACCGCTGAAGCGAAGAGCAAGCGTTTGATCGCGGGCGGAAGTGAAACTATTTTGGTGGTGGAAGACGAGGCGGGCGTCCGGGAACTGGCGTGCGAGTTCCTGAACAGCAGCGGATACCACATACTGCAGGCGCATGACGGAGCAGATGCTATCGAGGTTGCGGAACGCTATCGCGGACAAATTGCGCTGTTGCTTACGGATATGGTGATGCCGCGCATGGGGGGACGCGATTTGGCGGAGCACTTGCAAGTCACGCGCCCAGCAATGAAAGTCCTGTACATGAGCGGCTACGCGGAGTATTCCGAAGGAATCAGAGAGCGCCCCGCCCGGGAGCTGGATGTCTTGCAGAAACCGTTTTCCAGACAAACGCTGCTCGAAAGAGTCCGCGCGGCGTTGTCGGCGGCGGCATTCGATCGCGTAACGCACGCGAGCACCGGCGATTCGCGTGTGGAGAATAAGGACTAGCGCCGCGCATCGCGCCGATGGAAACTGTTTCAGCCGTTTTTGGGAGGATGTCATGGAATGGAAAGGTCTGCGGGATGCCACCGTGCATGCCGCCATCCTGTTTGCCCTGTTCGCCGCATTGACCCTGTTCGCGGTTCCGGCGCGCACCCGCGCGCAAGACGCTGGCGCGACGGCGCGCGAGCAACCGAGCGACTCCGCCGCCCTAAAAGAGCTGATCGCCACACTGCAAACGGAAGTCCGAAATTTGAACTCGGAATTGCAAAAGGTGCGTGTCGATCAGGCCGCGACGCGTTCGGAAGTTTCCGAGTTGCGGCGAGCGCTCACGGAAAGCACCACAAAACCGGCTTTGTCCGCCGGCCCGCCGGCTGGTGCGACAAACGTCGCGACTGCGTCACCATCGGCCGCGCCGGTCAACGCCGGCAACGCTCCGATGGACGTTCAGGCCAACCCTGAATATCCGGGAGATGTGGTTTCCAGCCTGCAAGAAGATCTCCAACTGGCGAATTCGAAGATCAACGAACAGAGCCAGACGAAGGTTGAGAGCGGCTCGAAATACCGCTTGCGCCTGTCGGGGATCGTGCTGCTGAATCTTTTTTCCAATAAGGGAATCGTGGACAACCTGGATTTTCCTCAGCTCGTAATGCCCCCGGAATCGCCGGCCCTCGACTCGCCAAATGCATTTGGCGGAACACTGCGGCAATCGCAAATTCGGCTGCAGACCTTTGGGCCGGACATCGCCGGTGCACACACCAGCGCGGACTTGAAATTTGATTTTGCGGGAGGATTCCCGGAAGCGCCGAATGGCGCGGTAATGGGAATGGCACGGCTGCGGACGGGAACGATACGCTTCGATTGGACGAACACGTCGATCGTCGCGGGACAGGACTCTCTGTTTTTTGCACCGCTGGTTCCCACGTCGCTCGCTTCGCTGGCGATTCCCGCGCTGTCGTACTCGGGAAATCTGTGGGGCTGGACGCCGCAGGTGCGCGTCGAGCATCGTTTCGCGCTTTCGGATTCCTCCAAAGTTCTGCTGCAAGCCGGAATTCTGGATTCCCTTACTGGCGATATTCCACAGACCCAATACGAGCGGAATCCAACGTGGGGCGAAGAATCCGGTCAGCCCGCGTATGCCGGCCGAATCTCGTGGAACCGCCAGGTGAACGGTCAGGAGTTAACCATCGGTGCCGGCGGATACTACGGGCGCCAATCCTGGGGCTTTGGACGCATCGTGAACGGCTGGGCCAGCACCGCCGATGTGTTGCTCCCGCTGGGACACCACTTCGAGGTGAGTGCGGAATTTTATCGCGGGAATGCGATTGGCGGACTTGGCGGTGGCATAGGACAAACGGCACTGTGGCAAGGCTCGTTCATCGATCCGTCGACGACGATACATGGCCTCGATTCGGTCGGAGGCTGGGTGCAGCTGAAATTCAAGCCCACGTCAAAATTTCAAGTGAATGGCGCGCTGGGCCTCGACAACCCCTTCGCGGGGGAACTGCGCCAGTTTGGCGGGAACCCTTACTATGACGAGTACTTTTTCTCCAGAAATTTTACGCCCTTCGTCAACTTTCTCTATCAGCCGCGCTCGGCTGTCGTATTTTCCACGGAGTATCGCCGGATAAGTACGACTTTGCTCGATGGCGGACAAAATGTGGCGAATCAAGTGAATTTCAGCGTGGGCTACCTCTTTTGATGCATGCGAACTTAATGGCTGCCAGGCGATTGGCGCTGAATGCCGTTTGGAGCTGTGCCGCGTTTCTGTTTCTCGGCGCGCCGGTGGCGCGGTCGCAACAGAGCGTTGTCACCGCGCAGGTGGAATTCGCGAGCGTCGGCGCCGCGGATAAGTCGTCTGCAAGGACGTCCGCGCGGATTCCGCAAGAAGTGGTGGTCTGGTTACGGCCCCTGGATCGCACCGCTCTGCCTGACGCACCCGATCCGAATATTATTCGCGCGAAGGCCAAAAGATCCGTGCTGGTGCAGAAAGACAAAAACTTTACACCCCATCTGCTGGTCGTGGAAGTCGGCACCTCCGTGGATTTTCCAAATCACGACCCATTTTTTCACAATGTTTTTTCTCTATTCGATGGCAAACGGTTCGACCTGGGACTTTACGAGGCCGGCGCAACGAACACCGTGCGTTTCGACCGCGTCGGCGTAAGCTTTTTATTCTGTAATATCCATCCGCAAATGAGCGCGGTGGTGGTCGCGGTGGACACGCCATTCTTCGGCAAGTCTGATCGCGCCGGCCGCATTACCATCAGCGACGTGCCCGAGGGGCGCTACGAACTGCATGTGTGGTATGAACGATCTTTGCCGGAGGATCTCAAGAAGCTCACACGAAACGTGGTGGTATCCAGCGTGGCGTTCAACGTCGGCACCGTGAGCCTGGCGGAAAATCCCAATTTTACGCCAGCGCATAAAAATAAATACGGGCAGGACTACACCCCTCCGCCCGGCAACGACTACGACCATCCCTAGAAACAGCCGCTCCTGACGTTCGCGGAAAAAAGGCGGAGTGGCTCAGGACATCGTGGTGACCGGCGCGGCCGCGGCGTCTAGGATGCGCGGAAAGCGCACCAGCATCACTGTGCCTGCGCCGGTGGAAGCTTCGACAGAAACAGCTCCGCCATGATCCTCGACAATCTTACTCACGATCGCCAGGCCTAACCCGGTGCCATTGACCTTGCCGCAGCTCACGAAAGGATCGAAGAGCGTGTCGCGCACCGCGAATGGAATGCCTGCACCGTCGTCTTTGACACGCACGGCAAAGTACGCGGCCTCGCCTTGCGCCTCCAACTCCACCCGGCCGGAGGCGTTGCGCGTAGCTTCACAGCCGTTGAGGATCAAATTGAAAAAGACACGTTCCAGTTTCTTGGGATCCAGCAGACCGTCCATACCGCCGGAAGCGCGCAGGGTGACGCGCACGTTGCGAAACTCCGCGCGCGCGTTGATGGCCTCCATGGCGCGCCGAATGATTTGGTCCAGGCTGGCGGGCTCGCGAACGATGGCGTTGCGCTGCGAAGAAAGTTCGCGAAAGGAATCAATCAAATCGATCATTTGATCGGAGGCGGTCTTGATTTCACCGTAAATTTCCGCCCGGTTGAGCTTCAGCTCATCGGCTTCATACAAAAATTCCGCGTTGGCCACCACCGCAGCAAGATAGTGGCGAAGATCGTGGGAAATGGAACTGGCCGCTTCGGCCACGGCCGAGAGGCGCTCGGTTTCGATACGTTGTTTTTGCGAGGTCAGGAGGTCATCGCGCATGCGCGAAAAGGAAGTCCCGAGTTCGGCGACTTCACTGCTGCCTTTGGGAGTGATGGAGTAACTGAAGTCGCCTTCGGCGAGCGCGCGCACGCCGGCCACGAGATTGTCGAGAGGACGGGTGACCGTCCGCGCGACAAATCCAAAAAGCAGCCCTCCGAATAGCACCGCGCAGGCACCCAGCACAAGAATGGTGCGATCCAGGCGCTGGATGAACAGCTTCACCGGCGCGAGTGGCATTAACACGTAGCACCGCACCAGCACGGAGTCCGCGGCGCGCACATCCACGGAGGAGAAAGCGTAGTGGTCGGTGGCTAGCGGAAAATCCGCGGAGTGCGGCGGTAGCGTGTGATCCCGGAGGCGTGACTGCAAACCATCCTGGTCGGCCTGCGGGAGCGTGGAGGCGACGATGGCATCGCTGGCGGCGATCGCCAACAGATTTCCCGATGCCAGCCCCAGCTCTTCCGCGATGCTGGAGTCCACCTCGTAGCCTACCGCGAGTAACCCGAGCGCCTCCGAGTTATTCCCCATTCCCTCCGTGATGGGCTGCACAAATACCCAATACAATCGGCCTTCGTCATACCACCAGTCGGCTTCCGCGCCGCGCTCGATGGTGCCGCGCAAATCGTTCTGCGCCGCGGACTGCTTCCACGGATGCCGTGCCGCGTGCACGGCGACGACGGATTGGTCGTTTCTCGCAAGGACAAACAGGTCGGTGCCCGCGAGCTTCCAGAGAGTCTCGGAGCCGTCCTGGATGGTCAGCGGATCCTGCGTGGTCATTAGCGCCTTCAATGTCGGCAGTTCCGCAAGAATCGCCGTGCTGCGAGCCAGTTCGCGGCCGCGCTGCTTTTGCACGTTTTCAAAGGCGCGCAACGACGTTTGCGTGCCCTCGCGCACCTGGTTCGTAACACCCTTGCCGATGGCCTTGTGGATGATCAGCAGCAGAGCTCCCGTCAAGCCAACGATGATGAGCAGGGTGGCAAAAAATAGCTGCGTTCTTAACCGAAAATAGCTCATGACGCGGGAGAATTTCGCGCGGAATCCTTGCGGACAGGTGGTAGCTCCAAAACCAGCTTATAGCCGGCGCCGTGAACGGTCAGCAGAAATCTGGGATTGGCGGGATCCGGTTCCAGGCTTTGCCGAAGCCGTAAAACATGATTGTCCACCGTGCGGCTCGAAGGATAATTGTTATAGCCCCATACCTGATTCAGTAATTCATCGCGAGAAAAAACGTGGCCCGGAGAGGACGCTAAAAATTTCAATAGCTTGAACTCTTGTACGGTCAGCGCCACCGCCGATCCGGCGTGGGTCGCCTCCATGCTGGTAAAATCAACTCGTGCGTCGCCGAAAGTCAATACATCGTGTTTTGCCGTTTGCTGCCCCAGTGGCGCGCTCTGCGGACCGCTGCGGCGCATAGCGCGGCGGACTCTGGCGAGCAATTCTTTCGGACTGAAAGGCTTCGTCACATAGTCATCGGCGCCGAGTTCGAGCAGCAGGATTTTATCTTTGGTGTCCGAGTTTGCGCTGAGCACCACGATGGGAACATTCGCCGCCAGCGATTTGAATTCACGGCAGAGTTCTTTCCCGGAAATGCCCGGAAGTTTCAGGTCGAGTACCACCGCTCCGGGCGGAGAGTCGCGAAAACTCTGCAATCCGGAGGGGCCGTCGGCCGCCACTTCGACGCGCAGAGAATCCGCCTCGAAGAGGCGGCGCAGCGTTCGCTGCATCGCAAGACTGTCTTCAACAATCAAAACCGTTCCCATTAGCTTTTCTTCTCCCAACGCTATCCGCCGCCAACCAGCGGCGCCAGTGAGTCAAACTCAAGATTATCGCTCCCATTCCGAGGCTTATGGCTGTCAAAGATTCGTAAAATCTTTTTCCTGCGGCGGCACATAAAACAACTTCAAGATGATGATCGGAAATTCTCCAGTGCTGGGCAGGCTGAAGTATGCTCGCAAATGACTCATTATAAATAGATTGCGCGCGGATGGGAGGTTGGAAGCGTTCTGTTCGGAACCGTTCCGAGCTATTTGGGCAGCCTATCTAACGTATTGATTATAAACGACTTGGAGGGGTCGCCTTTGAGGCGTGACCGACTGCGACTTCCGGTTCGCATTGGGATCCGATGTGAAGGTCGTCACCACACCCAGCGGGTCCGTCGTGCCACCCGACGGGTCCGTCAACGCCGAGACCTGGCTGGCTGTACCGTACGCACGGGTTGTCGTCTTGCCCAAGGGGTCGGTTACGCTGAGCAGGTTGCCGCTGCCGTCGTAGGCGTTGGTGGTGACATTTCCGTTGGCGTCCTTGACGCTCACAGTACGCCTCATCGGACGGCTTGCGAACACTTGGCAATCGAAATTCGTCCCGAAGGCCGCGTTTAAACATTATATTTTCGCGGGGTTTTGTCGCAGCTTGCTAGGTGCGATGCGTTTCCATCCATGCTCCGAGGATTTTCGCGGCGTATTCGCATAGCCGGCGGTCTTCCGCGCCGAACGCTGCCGGGAAATGACTGTCGATATCAAGTTCGCCGACGACCTGACCGCGGACAAACACCGGCACCACGATTTCGGATTTGGTTTCCAGCGAACACGCCAGGTAACGAGGATCGGCGCTTACATCGTCCACCACCACGGTCTTCCCTGTCGATGCCGCGGCCCCACAGATTCCTTGATGTAACGGGATGCGTGTGTGCGGGGTCATGGTGCCTTGAAACGGCCCCAGCACCAGCATCGGAGGGACGGCATCTTTTTCGAGCATGTAGAAACCGACCCAGTTGTATTTGAGGAGTTTTTCGTGCAACAACTGGGCGATCGCGGTCATCAATCCGTCCGCGGAGGAGGCCTGTTGCGCCAAGGCGTCGACATTGCGCATCAGGTCCGGTGGTCTAGTCGTTGTGGAGGTCATGCGAATATTGAAACACAGCGAGGCAAAGGTTGCATGGCTTTCGTAGATTTCGGGAAGGCGCCAATTGTCGCTGCTTAGGAATATGCGGCGCGGAGGTACACAGTGCGGCGAAATTCGCCGTCTTGATTATTGAACAATCGGATTGTTGGGGTATGCCGAAAGTTGGCGAGGCGTGATTCTCTACATCAATTACGATACAGCACTATAGGCACACTGTTAAGCTAGATTTCGAGTAGATAAACTTGCCAGATTCTCGCCACCGGCGACCAACGGACGCGGCAGAGCGTAGCGCCGATTATCCCTTGCCTTCGCCGCGGTCGCCTGCGGCCGTCGCAGCACTGGACCGGCGCTTCACCGGTCCCAGAATATCGGAAGCCGTCGATCCGGTGATCAACCGGGCCCCGCGACTGAAGGTCAAATACTCGAAGCCCCATTGGATAAAAACCATCACGCGGCTTTGAAACTCAACAATGTAAATCAGGTGCACGAAGAGCCATATCAACCACGCCAGCAGCCCTGAGATTTGCAAACCAAAGATGTTGGCGACCGCCGCGGCGCGCCCGATCACCGCCATATCGCCCTTGTTAAAATAGTGGAACGGTTTGACCAGCCCCTTCCCTGCCACTCGCGTGCGAATGGCTTTCGCGGCATACGCCCCGCCCTGAATTGCTACCTGCGCCACGCCGGGAAGCGGTTTGCCATCCTCGTTGGCATGGGCCAAATCGCCGACAATCCAAATGTCCGGATAATTCGGCACCGTTAAGTCCGGCTTAACGGTAATGCGCCCCGTTTTGTCGGTCTCCGAACTGGTGCGCTCGGCGAGGCGTTTGCCAAACGCCGTAGTGATAATTCCGCCGGCCCACAGCACGGTCTTGGCCGCCAGCGATTCACTTCTATCCCCGCGGTTAAAGGTGACGCCATCGCCGTTGATATCGGTTACCATCACGCCCTTCACAACCTCAACGCCCAATTTAGTCACCAGTTTCTCCGCCTTCGCGGAAAGCGTTTCCGGATACGCGGGCAAAACGCGCGGGCCGCCCTCCACCAGCAAAATCCGGGCGTGGCGCGGATTAATATGCCGGAAGTCGTTCTTCAATGTTTCGTTGGCGATTTCCGCCAGGGCCCCCGCTAGTTCCATGCCTGTCGCACCCGCTCCAACGATTACGAACGTTAGCCATGCGCGGACCTCCTCTGGCGTTCCAGCGCGCTCCGCTTCTTCGAAGGCATACAGAATTTTGTGACGGATATCGGTGGCTTCTTCGATGGATTTGAGGCTTGGCGCCCACTCGCGCCAGCCTTCTTTGCCATAGTAGGAAGTCTGTGAGCCGGTGGCCACGATAAGGGAATCATAGGGAAACACGCCGCCGTCGCGGAGCGTCACCTGTTTCGCCTGCGGATCGATATCCACCGCTTCGCCCAGCAATACCTGGGTGTTTTTCTGCTTGCTCAACACTCCGCGAAGAGGCGCGGCAATATCTCCCGGCGAAAGTGAACCGGTGGCCACCTGGTACATGAGCGGCTGAAACAAATGGAAATTTCGGCGGTCGATCAAGGTGACGTTTACCGGCGCGCGCTTCAGTGTTTGCGCCGCCACCAGGCCGCCAAATCCACCACCGAGAATTAACACCTTGTGCCGCGCTGCCATTTCCGTTTACCCTCCTTGTTTTGCGACTGCGACGTGATGTTCAGGCGACTTGGTGTTTGCGCAACCGCAGGTGACCGCAATTTGTGAACAAAACGCGAACCGTTTATGCTTTTAGTATCTCAGATGCTCCACTGCCGCCCTACGATTCTGCCCTTTTTTGGCCACCAGGCGCTCCGCTGCCTCGCCGCGCCCGTACTGTCGATACTGGCCGTAGCCTCGGTGGCCGCCGGTGGCGAGCAAGTTCCTGCGCCGGTCAACGTTTTGAACAATAATTTGAACACCGAAGTGAACAACGATTCAAAAAACGATTCAAAAGACGATTCGAAAAACGGTTTGAAAAACGATTTGAACGCTCCGCCGGCAATCGTCATCGGTTTCATGGGTGGCAAGGTGGCGCACGACGACGCCGTCCGCAACGAATTGATCATCTCCAACCGCTTGCGCACCGCTTATCCGCACGGCGTGTACTTCGAAGTGTTCGAAAATCGACGACTCGAAGACGCCCACAGGAAAATATTGCAACTCCTGGGAGCTGCGCCCAGCCATGCGCTCTCCGAAGAACAGAAGCGCAAGGCGCGTATTATTTTGTATGGCCACAGCTGGGGCGCATCCACGGTGGTTGCGCTTGCCGATGCGCTGCAGAAGGAGGGCGTTCCGGTGCTGCTGACCATACAGGTGGACAGCGTCGAAAAAAGAGGCCAAGACGATGGGGTCATACCCCCTAACGTCGCCCGCGCCATCAATTTTTATCAACCCGACGGCATGCTGCACGGCCGCACGGAGATCCATGCCGTCGATTCCGCGCGCACGCAAATTCTCGGAAATTTTCGCTTCACGTACAAAGACGCGCCGCAAGAGTGCCGTCTGTACCCGTGGTACGAACGCGTTTTTATAAAAACGCATATCGCCATCGAGTGCGACCCCGTGCTGTGGAAGCGCATCGAGACTCTAGTTCGCGAGACGCTTGGGCAAGCGGGCGAAGAGTCCGCCACACGCTAGCGCCGTAAAAGTTTGGCAATTGTGGGTTCGTCCGCCCCCGCGATGCACTAAACTTCCCAGCAAGATGAACGACATGAGTCTGCACGAGCGCAAAACCGCGGAGTGGGAATTTTTGCAGTTGTTGTGCAACGCGGACCTTGAGCCATCTCTGCGAATGGAACTGTGCGCGAAGTTATCTCCGGGGCTGTTCACCGACCCGACCAATCGCATCGTATTTGAAGAAATTTGCCGCATGAGCCCCCCTCCGGAGCCCGGCAGCGCACCGGTCCTGCGCGAACACCTATCCTCGCGGGTAACCGGTCGCGGCTTTCCGGACGTCGAGTTCGATGACCTGCTCTATACCAATCGTTATCCCCCGGGAAATGCGAATCGGCGCGTCCGAGAGGCCTACCTGCAGCTGTTTTCCGCTGCTCATAGCGATTGAGCGTTTGTTTCGGAAGGTGAAAACAAACTTTGCGCCGATGCAGCGTGCCGAGTTGGGGCGCAGCATGCTGTGCCCCTACAAGTGCTGCGCTAGCTTGGAATGCCTGGCGTGAGGAATCGAATTCGCAGACAGAGACTTTAGGGACTGAAGCTCCGTGCTAACTCAAGCGATCCCAACTCCGGTGCGCTGGGCTCGGCGGCGATCCGCGGCCCAATCGGCGAACCTCTTCATTCCGACACGATGCCTCCAGGCTAAAGCAAAGAACTTTGCCGCAGTCATCTCGCCGGGCTGCGTCCCAAGATAGGTCTCAAATCGCCAACGCAAGTACGGACTCTTCCACGGTCGCAGGCGGTACCCGCGGGCCGAAATCCAGTAGTAGCGAAGTGAATTCAGCATTGTCCAGACAAAGCTAGTTTACCCCGGGCAAATGCCGTTCAGTTTCCCGGCAGGGGCACGGACAGATGCTCGTGCACCAAGAGCCAACTCATCCCATGCTTCTCCCAAATCCCGGTATAGCGGACATCCATTTCCGAGCTCTTTCCATCCTTCTCCGTAACCGCCAGATGCATTGGCACCGTAGTCCAGGCCACCAATCCCCGCCGCGAGACCTTCAAGTCCTTCCCCGCCGTCAGCTTAATGCTAGTGGCGCCGTCCAAAAATTCCTTCTGCACGCCGTCGTGGTATTCCTTCCAACTGTGATACGCAAAGGGCGCCAGGTCGTAAAAAACCAGTCCATCTGCCTGTGCATAAAATTTCGCCGGGGCATCGGCATTGCCGCTGCTCCACGCGGTGCAATAGTCGTCCGTCAATTTTCGGAAGGCCGCATCATCGGTAGCCTTCTGCTGCGCACGAGCTCCTACAAATGTCAGCAGCCCACCAAGACACGCCAACGCCACGTATAGCACCCAGCGGGCACGACCTACCGTGCTGGCCTGGGTGTTCTCGAAATTCTCCGTCATGAATACCCCTCCTCGACACACGACGCGCAGCCCACACGAAGGCCGCGCTCACTTTTCACAGACTTCTTAAGTTACTTCTAATGTGGTCCTACCCTATTGCGAATCGCACGCTTTTGCAAGGTGGACGGCGCGGACACCCGCCGATTTTGGGATGGCACGAGGGTCAATTCTGGCGCTTCACCTGCCGGCAGCCCCCATTCACCGGTAAAAGCACGATGTCCGCCGAAACCCGAATGCACCGCGACACTGCGCACCCGATACTTTGAGCATAAACCACCTAGTTTACGCAACGTACTTAGTGCAACGACACGGCGAGGCAATGCAACAACACGACGAGGCGACAATATGACCACTCCGGAAACCAGAACCATCTCACCTTCCAATATTTTTGGCACCGGACTACTTCTATTCGGCGCCACGCTCTGCTACCTGCGGGCGGAGACTGCCGTGCAGCACGCAACGGCCCTCTTCCCCTCGTATGGCCCCGACGCTTTAGGTATGCTTCCAGCCACGGGACTAGCGGTCGCGCGCGCGCTCCAGAATCTGACCCTTGACCCCGCGTCCGCACTCTCCGCGTTTCTGTACTTCTTGCTATCATGCTGGCCGGTAGCCATCCTTTTCCTGGGAGCCGCTCTCTTGCGCAAAAGCCTATTCGCGACTCTAACGCCGCAAACATCGCTGAGTTCCAGCACCGCCGCCTCGCGGGGAGTCCGCGAATGAGCTTCCGCCCTGGCCGCAACGTCGAAGGCGGACTCATCGGTGGGACCATCATCGTGGTCGTCGGGCTGATCTTTATGCTGGACAACATGGGACTGGTTTCGGTCGGCCATCTGTTCCGCTTCTGGCCCCTGATTCTGGTGATCGCCGGTCTCGCGTCCCTCGCTTCTTCGCAAGGCCGGGTGAAAGGGGCGGTGCTGATCGTTCTCGGAGCCCTCTTTGAACTGGACGCGCTGGGCATCGCGCATTTCAGTTGGAGTTCGCTCTGGCCGCTGGCCATTATCGGCGCGGGATTAATGGTGATGTGGACTACTCTTGAAGCGCGGCGCACCGGCGTTAACACGGGCGATCCGCGCAATACTCTGAATGAATTCGCCCTATTCGGCGGCTGCGAGCGCCGCGTCACCAGCCTGGACTTCAAGGGCGGCAGCATCACCGCCATTTTCGGCGGCATCGAAATCGATCTGCGCCAGGCCACCATCGCCGACGAGCAAGCCGAACTTACCATCAACGCCCTGTTTGGCGGCTGCGAAATCCGCGTCCCGGACACGTGGGAAATCGTCGCACATGGTCAAGGAATTTTCGGCGGCTATGTGGACAGCACCAAAGGAAACATCCCGACGGAAGCCCTGGGCTCCATGCCGCGCAAAATTCTAATTCTCCGTGGAGTGGCCGTTTTTGGCGGTGTGGAGATCAAGAACTGATGCGCTTATGCACCCGCTCCTAGCTCGCAGCCGCCTGGGCGTTTACGCCGTCGCCTGGATTCCGCTTAGTTTTTTTCTTGGATATTTGCTGCACGCCGGGGCGCACCTGCCTTGGCTCGCCGCCGCTGCTTTGGCCTTCCCGCTTTGCCTGGTCTATCAATTCATGTGCCTCTCGGCGTGGTATTCCTGCAAAAGCGCACCCCTCGAGAAGACCAATGCCGGGCGGCTGGCGCTGACGCACGCCACCGCGGCCGCGCTGGTCAGTTTATTGTGGCTGCAACTTGGAAAATTACTGGTCGCAGGCTTGTCGCGCTTTGCGGCCTTCAGCGATCTCAGCGTCCGCTACACGACGGCGATTCCCCTCCTCTTCGCCGCCGGATTTTTGCTCTATCTTTTGGCGGTGGCCTACTATTACGTGATCCTATCGCTGGAAGCGTCTCGCGAGGCGCAAACCCGCGTGATGGAGTCGACGGTCCTGGCGCGTGATGCCGAACTAAAAGCCCTGAAGGCACAAGTCAATCCTCACTTTCTCTTCAACAGTCTGAACTCCATCAGCGCGCTGACCAGCATCGACCCCGCAAAAGCCCGCGAAATGTGCATCCTGCTCGCCGAATTTCTGCGCACAACTCTCGGTCTCGGCGAAAAATCCAGCATCCCACTCGGCGAAGAACTGCAGCTTCTCGAACGTTTCCTGGCAATTGAAAAAGTTCGCTTCGGAACGCGCCTCGAAATGCGCGAAGACATCCAGGAAGACACCAAATTTGCGCTAATTCCTCCACTGCTGTTACAACCACTCGTCGAAAATGCCGTGACGCACGGGATTGCCAACCTCCTCGACGGTGGTGTTGTGAGCCTGACCACGCGCAGCACCGGTTCACGCCTAACCGTGATCATCGAAAACACTTGCGACGTCGACGCCACGCGCGCCCGGCACGGCGGCCTCGGCATCGCCAATGTCCGCCGCAGGCTGGAAGCCCGCTATGGCAATGAGACGGACATGCGCGTCACCGCCGACGCCGGCATTTTCCGAGTGCAACTTTCTTTCCCTTTGGAGATCGCTTCTGTCGCCGTCGCGGAAACGATTCACGAGGAAGCCGCGCGATGACCGCAACAAAAAACCCGCTTGGCGCCATCATCGTCGACGACGAGCAGCTCGCCCGCCATGCCGTCCGCGAGCTACTCTCCGCTCATTCCGAAGTTCAAATCCTCGCCGAATGCGCCAACGGCATCGAAGCCGTAAAAGCGGTAACCGAACACAAGCCCGCTCTGATTTTTCTCGATGTACAAATGCCCAAACTCAGTGGCTTTGACGTTCTCGAATTAATTAACACCGACGCCGCCGTTATTTTCACTACGGCCTTCGACCAGTACGCCATGCGCGCTTTCGAAGTACACGCCGTGGACTACCTGTTAAAGCCTATTGGCCGCGAGCGCTTTGAAACCGCTTTGGCTCACGCCAAAAGCCGTATCGATAAAAAATCTCCCGCGCCGCGCGCGGAAGATCTAGCCGCCGCGGCGCGCCCTCCGCAACAATTCCTCGAACGCGCGGTGGTAAAAGACGGCACACGCGTCACCATCATTCCGATCGCAAAACTGGATTATCTCGAAGCGCAAGACGACTATGTGGCGCTAGCCAGTGCGGGAAAAAAACATCTCAAGCAGCAAACCATCGCGAGCCTCGAAGCTTGCCTGGACCCGCAATGCTTCGTACGCATACACCGCTCCTACATTGTAAATCTCGAACGCGTAACCCGCATCGAGCCCTACGGCAAGGATAGCAAAATCGCCATTTTGTCGGATGGAACGCGGCTACCGGTCAGCCGCAACGGCTACGTAAGATTGCAGGAACTGTTGGATCAGCGGCCCAGATCTTAGCGAAAACCTGCGCAACGTTTCTCAGGACGCCAACCGCCGCACCCAAATCCGGCTGGTCGCCGGCTTCCCCAAATGCATCAACTTTCCCGCCGCCCGCAACGTCATCGTCTCGTCATACTCGCGATTCAAAATCTCCACCGTGGTGGCAGGCCGCAACTGCAAGCCCTCCAAAAATTCCAAAAACTTCGCATCCTTTTCGTACACGCACAATATCTCCGCCTTCTCGGCGGCCCGCAAATCCGCTAAAAGCACCGCCCCGCTCCGTCGCAGTTTGGCAATTCCTCCGCGCATCGGCACGCCATGCGGACACGATTTCTTGTTCCCAAATCGCTTCAACAAAAGCGCCTCAACCTCCGGAGAAATCGCATGCTCCAGTCTCTCGGCCTCGTCGTGCGCCTTCGCCCACGAAAGTCCAATCACTTCGGTAAGCAGCATTTCCGCGAGCTGGTGCCGCAGCGCCAGTCGCTCAGCCACGCCGCGCCCCTTCGCGGTAAGCGAAATCCCGCCATCCCGCCCCACGCGCACGTGCCCATCGCGCGTCATGCGCTTCAAAGCCGCGGTCACCGCGGGAGGGGTAACATTCAGCTCCTCCGCCAGCCGCGCACTGATCGGCGTTTGGTCTTCCTCAAGTTTTTCCCAGATGGCCTTCAAATAATCTTCCTGGGACACACTCGTTTTTTCGCGTTTCAATCCAACTCCTCAGACCATGTTTGTAGTGGCGCAGCACGCTACGCCCCAGCTTGCCAGACGTACGGATCAAGTTGCCTTAATCTTCGAGAGCTTAGCCACCGGCTTCCTACTTTGCCGGACGACGCTTTTAGGCATGTCAACGTTTTGCGCATGCCCGTTCGCAACCAATTTCAAAAAGTATTCGTGCACTGTGGCATCGCCGGTAAGCTCCGGATGAAACGTAGCCGCCAAAACTTTCCCCTTCCGCACCAGCGCCGGCTTCCCCGCAAATTCCGCCAAAATCTCCACTCCCTCGCCAACCTGCTCAATAATTGGCGCCCGGATGAAAACCATTTCGAGCGGCCCAGCCGTCAGTTTCGACGCACCAAAAAATATATCGCTGGCCAGCTGCCGGCCGTACGCATTTCGCGTCACGGTCATGTCCAAAATTCCCAGCGAATCCTGCACCGGGTGCAAAACCTCCCGTGCCAGTAGAATCGCCCCCGCACAAGTCCCGAACACTCCGCGACCTTCGGAAGCAAATTTCTGAATCGCCTCGTAAAGCCCTTCTTCCCGCAAAAATTGCAACTGTGTGCTGCTCTCCCCGCCGGGAAGAATCAACGCATCACAACCCGCCAAATCCGCGACCGCCCGCACTTCAACGGGCTCGGCTCCCAGTTCGCGCAACCGCGCCGCATGCGCCGCAAAATCCCCTTGCACCGCCAAAATCCCAATCCTCACCGCACGCTCCGAAAACTATTGAAAACTCCTTGAAGCCGCCCAAACCGCCTTTTCAGGGGGCGCGCCCGACCGGTTCGCAGCGCCTCATCCTGGCACGATGTCGCAAATTACCATCCCCGCGTAGACAGCATATCCTTCTCATCCATCACGCGAATATCCAGCCCCGGCATAGCCTCGCCCAACTCTTCTGAAGCCTCCAAAACCGCCTTCGCATCCGCAAAATGCGTAGTCGCCTTAACCACCGCCTTAGCCCGCGCCTCCGGATCGCTCGACTTAAAAATCCCCGATCCCACAAACACCGCTTCCGCCCCCAAAGCCCGCACCAAAGCCGCATCGGCAGGTGTCGCAATTCCTCCCGCGGAAAAATTTGGTACCGGCAACTTTCCAGTCTTCGCTACCCCTCGAATCAACTCGAGCGGCGCGCCAAGTTCCTTGGCCTCACGCATCAGCTCATCGTCGCGCATGGTCGTCAGCTTCTTCATCTGCGACACGATCGTCCGCATATGCCGCACCGCCTCCACCACATTCCCGGACCCCGCCTCGCCTTTCGTCCGAATCATCGCCGCGCCCTCCGCCACGCGCCGCAACGCTTCGCCCAAATTCCGCGCGCCACAAACAAACGGCACGCGATAATCATGCTTCCAAATATGATTCTCTTCATCCGCGGGCGTCAGCACTTCGCTCTCGTCAATAAAATCCACTTCCAAAGCCTGCAAAACCTCCGCCTCTGCAAAATGTCCAATGCGGACTTTGGCCATCACCGGAATCGTCACGGTCGCCATAATTTCGCGAATCACCTTGATCGACGCCATCCGCGCCACGCCGCCCTCTTTTCGAATATCCGAGGGCACCCGCTCCAGCGCCATCACCGCGCAAGCTCCCGCCTTCTCCGCGATCTCCGCCTGTGCCGCGTTCGTGACGTCCATAATCACGCCGCCTTTGAGCATCTCCGCCAACCCAACCTTGACCCGCCACTCGTTGGCTCCCTTGCTCCCGTTCTTTGCCACGCCGTTGATTTTCTTAGCGTCCATGTCCGTCTCCCGTCGTTTCCATCTTTTTAGTTCCAAACTTCTATTCCCAAATGGCTTCGATCAATTCTCTGTGGCCACAGCCAATCACGGCTGTGCGTTGCTCCCTACCGGAAGGCACTGCGGCCAAGTTGGCTGTATCACCGTCAATTAGCCTTCTCCTTCGTCCCTACGACCACAAATCGAGCTCTACCGCGCGCCAGAACCACCCCATCCAAATCTCGAATCTCGCCCATGTGAAACAAACTTCGCCCCCGCTGCGCCGTTTCAAACGCCTCCACCACAATTTCCTGATCCACCAGTATCGGCTTCAAATAATCAATGGTCATTTCCGCGGTCACCGCCCTAGCTTCACGAAACCGGCAAACCTTCCCCATCGCCTCATCCAGCAGCATGGCAATAATCCCGCCATGTAACATCCCTCCGCCGCCCTGATAACGCTCGCCCATCACAAACCGCCCAACGATTCGCCGATTAAGATTGTCCTGCTCGAACGTCAACCGCATCCCGCCATCCGCGGACCCGCCACACCCGAAACACTTATTCTCCGGATTCGGCTCCAACCTGATCGTCTCACTCACAGGTCATCCATTCGCCCAACTGGGATTTTTCCTTACTTCCTACCTCATTTACTTCCCTTTTCAAACCAAAGCCACTCGACTACTCTCGGCGCGCCGCACCCCGCGCGTCCTCTTCCGCATCTCCACGCGCAGCAATTCCGCCAGAATCGCCACCCCCCGCGTAATGTCCTTCTCAGTCATCGCCGCATAACCCAGTCGCAACGTATTCGGCAGCGGCCCCTGCACGTAAAAGTACCGGCCCGGAGCAAACAAGACACCGCGCTCTTTCGCATGAATCAACAACTCACTGGCATCAAACCCCGCCGGCAGCTCCAGCCACAAACACATTCCGCCTTCAGGCTTGGTCCACCGCGTCCCCTCGGGCATATATTTCCGCAGCGCCTCATCCAAAGCCGCCAGCCGCAGCGCATAAATCTTCCGCATCTTCGCCACATGCTTGGTGAAAAGCCCGCGCCGCAAAAATTCTGCCAGCGAGGCTTGCGCCAGCTGATCCGTATGAATATCCGTGTTCTGCTTCACGACCCGCAAGCGCTCAATCGCCGCCGCTGGGGCCACAATCCAGCCCACGCGCAACCCCGGAAACGCCACCTTCGCAAAGCTGTCAATATGAATTACTAAATTTGCTCGATCCAACTGCTTCAGCGATGGCACGCGTTCCTCGCGCCCATGCAACCGTCCATAAATATGGTCTTCCACCACCGGCACAGCATGCCGCGCCGCCAACTCCAGCAACTTCCGCCGCGAAGCCAGCGGCAGCGACATCCCCGTGGGGTTGTGAAAATCCGGCGTAACCACAATCAGCTTTACGCGATTCGCCGCCAGCGTAGCTTCTAGCGCCTCCATGTCCATTCCCAGCAGCGCTCCAGGCTCCGCGTGCGTTCTAACCGGCACTGCCAAACACCGCGCCCGCGCCCCATGAAAAATCGCCACCGCCCCCGGATACGCGGGATTCTCCAAAATCACCGCGTCGCCAGGCCGCACAAAAGCCTTGCTGATCAAATCCAGCGATTGCTGGCAACCATCGGTAATTAAAATATTCTCGTCTTTCGCCGCAATCCCTTCCTTGCGCAGCAGTTCGATGATTGCTTCCTTCAACGGCGCATACCCATCCGAAGGCCCCAAATTCAAAACGTCCACGGCCTCCCGCCGCAACACCGCATTGATGCAAGTCTGCAACTCCTCCACCGGGAAATATTCCTGCGCCGGCCGCGCCATGACAAACGACAACGCGTCTTCCGGCGCGGCGGCCGTCAATCGGCTCAAAACCTCTTCGCCACGCTCATCCGCAAACAACAACTCCCACCGTATCCCGCGCGCTCCATCCAAAACCGGCGGCGCGGGCGGCGTAATTTTTAACCCATTGCCATTGGCGCGAATGAACGTACCCCTGCCGACATGCCCCTGAATCAATCCCTCCGATTCAAGCTCTGCATAGGCATTCGCCACCGTCGTGCGATGCACACCAAGCGCGGTAGCCAATTCCCGGCTGGCAGGAATCCGGTCCCCGGGCCGCAAATCGCCGGCATGCACCAGCGCCCGCAGCTGATCCCTCAATTGCACATAAAGTGGAACGTGACTTTCCGGCTGGAGGTGCACAGGCAACATTGTCTCTCACCCTGTGCCAATTCTATCAGAATATGGCCTGCTTCAAGAGCCAATATGTCTACCGCCATTTTGTCTTTTTTTCGGACCGGCAGGCTTGCAGCCGCGCCTTCAGGGCGTTGTCTTCTTCCCCGCATTCCCCGCACCGCCATTTTCCTGCGCCGCCCCACCCGAATCCACCGTCTCCCCCGCCGCCAATTCCCGCACGCACAAACGCGTCAAATCCGTCTCATCACATTGATACAACAACGTCAGCGGCAAATCTCGCGCCTGAAATACATACGTCGGCCGCACCATCTCCTCAAACACCGCGTACGAATTCGTCGCCAAAGGACTCCCCGCTTCGGCGCGCACGCGAAACTGCCGCGACGGCGCCTCGTAGTTCAAATACCCGAAACAATGCCCAACGCAGGCCCGCTCCGCCGAATGGCCCACAAACTCAATCCGCGAATCCGGCAGCGTCGACAAGTCCGGGATCATCCTCGTCCCATACGGCAAGCGCCACAGCAATGTCTCCGCGTTGCGTTCGATCTGGTTCAAGTATCCCGTATCGTCGTACAAAAAAACAAAGAACCCCGCGGCCACGATCAAAAACCCCGCCAGTTGCCACTTCCGCGGCTTCAAACATCCCAGCACCCCCAGACCGAAGATCGCCGAAACGATCGTCAGCCGCGACACCAGCAGCCCCATCCACCCATTCTCCGGAGCCGTCCGCACATTCTCCGGCAGCAGCGCCGTAACCACAAACGCCGCCGCATACAACTCCAGCGGCAGCGCAAAGGCTTTCCACCCGGCCCAGCCTTCGCGCCACCGCAACACGCCATCAACCAACACACAAATCACGCCAAACAAAAGCGCCAAACGCGCCAGTGACGAATACTGATCCCCATACAGCACCAACTGGTCCGAACCGTTAAACACGTAAAACGCCCCATTTTTGGACCAATCCACGTCATAGCTTACACGCGTAGTCAGTATCCAATGCAGCGCCAGAACTCCCGCCAGCGCGGTAAGCGGCACTGCCAGCTTCCAATAACCAGGAAGCCGTTCTTTCGCCGCGAGGTATCCCATCGTGCCCACGGCAAAAAGAAAGCCGACCGGATGCGCCAAATAGATAATCGGTAAAAAAGCCAGCCCCGCCAGTCGGTCGCCGTGCGTACCGCCCCGAAAAATCGCTAAACTCCAGCAAGCAAATCCAATCGACAGATAATAGTTAAAAAACCCCATGTTGAAGCAATAGCCGTAAGCCAGCATCGCTATGCACGGCGTCAAAAACCACGGCGCCCTCCCGCCGAGCGCCGCCACCAGCGCAAAAGCCCCCCAGAAAAAAATCAGAACCGCCACCACCACCACAATCTTCTGCGCCGCGCCAAATCCCACGAAGTACGCAGCTCCCGCCAACAACCAGTCAAACAACACGTTGTGCCACTGATGAACCAAATAGAGACCCGGAGCCTGCCCTTTATTTATAAGCTGTACCAGCCAAGAGTTGTAAACGTGACTCCCTAAATCCCCCGCCTCAATAAGCGCGTGCCAAAAACAGGGCGCCACCACCGCAACAGAGATCGCCCCAATGCGGATGGCGTGACGGCGCACAAACTCCCACCCACCCGAAATTGCAGTCGAGGTAATCAAGCGAGGAATTGTACTTTGTTTGAGCCTTTGTAGGGGCCGGCTTTAGTCCTGGCCGGCTTGGTAGCGGCCGCCGCTGGCGCGGGAGCCGAAAGTTACACCGTCATTTCGAAGGCTGCGACTCCCCCAACCGCTTCAACCGGTCCCGCAACCGCCGTTGCAGCGGCGTGGGCGTATTTGGATTAAACGCCACCAAATACCAAAGCGGCTGGCTGCGATCCTTACTCAGCCATGTTAATGTCGGGGCGTCCGCATTCGGATGTCGCGCCACATTCTCGCGAATCGCTCCATAAGGATGCTTCGCCAAGCGATTCAGTGTCTTCGAATTCGCCCGTGGATGTTCGCTGATCAACCGCAACAAATAAAAATCCTCTTCCGGGGCCTGCTTCACCAATTTCTCCAGCATCTCCGGCTTGGCATCTGCGCTCAGCACTAGCCCAATCTTCTCGTCCCACGCCGTATTGATGTGATTCAGCTCTCGCGTCCGCGTGTGAATCAATTCTTCCAGCGACCGCCTTTCCGTCTGCATCCGCGCGATCGGCGGATTGGTGCCTTCCAGCGAATCCAGCACGCGCAGCAAATGCTGCCGTTCGCCAAAAACAATCTGCGAGGTGCGCGTAATCGCGCTTTTCTCTTTCTCTTTGTGCTGCACCAGATCGGAACGTCGCATTGTGTGTTGGCTCCAGCCCTGCTCCTTCCCATAGATCCTGAGGAACGGGCGTAAACTGCACGGCGTAAACGCATTGGGAGAACGCCGTAATCGATGGCTACTGGCTTGAGCAAATTATGTTCCGTGCGCGGCATGCGGTAAAGTTTGCTGCATGCGGTCTGTGCCTCAAATGCAACCGTCTACCAGGCTTGTTGTCGAGCCAAAACCCAGCCGCGCAACCCTGAATGACGTCGCCAGAGCGCGATAGAGAAGGCAGCGAACATGTCAGCTTTCGACGAACACAAGGACGAACTCGAGCACTACGAACAGATGTTCGGAACCGAGCGCGGAAGGCTCGCCGTTGCGCTCGACCGCATGACCAACGCCCTGGTCCTCGCCGGCCAGCATGGCGTTTACTGCACCAGTCAACGTAATCCCACGTTGCCCGCGATGGATCTCCGCATGATCGACCAGGAACTAGTTCACGCCAAAGAATTGGTGCAATCCGTAATGGAAGAACTCCGCAAAAAGAGAGCCTTGTAAGGGCGGGGCTTTAGAGTCTGTGGGAGAGCAGCCGTTCGAGCGAGTCGTCACCGCGGGAAAGCCCGGCTTTTAGTCGGGTCGTAATTCGTAACCGGGTCTTTCCGCAATCCAGCCTACGCTTTTTTCAAAAACGGATTGTTTTGCCGCTCCGCGCCAATGGTGGTGGCCACACCATGCCCGGGATAGACCCGCGTGTCGTCCGGCAGCTCCATCAGTTTAGCGCGAATCGAATCCATAATCTGTTCCATCGACCCGCCCCACAAATCCGTGCGCCCAATGCTGCCCGCAAAAAGTGTGTCGCCCGCAAACAGTTGCGGGGTCGACAGCGTGCCATTCGGCGCCGCCGCGACGGCTTCGCCCGTCCCAGCGTCCGAAGTTTTTATGGACGCCGCATGTTGCGATGCAATATTTTTCGCGGCGACATTTTTGGGCAGATACAGGCAAACGCTGCCGGGAGAGTGCCCGGGAGTATGCATCACCGAAGCCTCGAACCCGCCCCAGTGCAGCGTGTCTCCTTCTTTCAGCAGTTGATCGATATTCGTAATTTCCGGCACTCGTACGCCCAGGAAAGACGCCTGGATATCCATCGCGTGATACAGCGGCAAATCGTCGCGATGCATCAGCACCGGCGCGCCCGTATATTGCCGCAATTTCGCCAGCCCTCCGACGTGATCGATGTGCGCGTGCGTGCTGACGATGGCTTTTACAATGAGCTTGTGGCGGCCCAGCAGTTCGAGCACGCGCGTGATTTCGTCGCCGGGATCCACCACCAAGGCCTCGCGGCTAATGGGATCGGCGATGATGGTGCAGTTGCACTGCAGCACGCCCACGGGAATGGTGATGTGGATCAGGTCCGGGCTGGCGGCATCAAATGGTCGGAGAGCTTCAGTCATCTCGTTGATTGTAACATTCCGGCGAACTTCGTTTCGTGGCGGCCGCGGGATCCGAGCCGCTGTTTTGTCCGGCAGTGTCTTGTAGGGGCGCAGCTTCCCAACCGTCGTTTCCTAGCCAGTTTGTTAGACTGAAAGCTGCCCAGCTCATGGAAACCGCCGACACATCCACACTCATCGTCACTCCGCTCGCGGAACTGCATCGCACCGCGGGTGCGCGCATGGGCTCGTGGTTCGGTTGCGACTTGCCGGGCGATTTTGGCGATGTCCGTGAAGAGCAGCGTTTCGCCAACGAAACTGTAGCGCTGACGGACACGAATTACCGAGCGCATCTTACGCTCACAGGACCGGATCGCCTGCGCTTCCTAAATGCGATTCTCACGAACGACATCAAGAATCTCGCCGTGGGTCAACGGAACATCTCGCTGCTCCTGAATCCGCAAGGCCGCATTCTCGCCGAGATCGAAACGGTTGCCCTGCCCGACCGGCTGCTTTGCGTTTCCTACGCCATGATTCGCTCCCGCCTCGTCGAATGGCTCGATAAATACATCATCATGGACGACGTCACGCTCACCGACGAAACGGAGCGATTCGGGACGCTCGCGCTAGAAGGCCCAAAGACTGTCGAACTCGTCCGCGAACTCACCGCAACGGATTTTGCCGCCATGCCCGACGCTTCTTCTCTCGATATCGCCGTTCGCAATCTCGAAAGTGGGCGCAGCGCAATTCCCTGCCGCCTCGTTCGCCGTGCCGCCGCAAGCGCGGAGTTCATCGCGGCGCGAAAGGATTTACCCGCGCTCTGGAACATTCTGCAAGGGGCAGCAAAACAACATGGCGGCGGACCCATGGGCTATTCCGCGCTGAGTGCGCAGCGCCTGGTGCAAGGCGTGCCGTGGTTTGGCTACGACTTTGGCGAAAAACAAATTCCCCACGAGGCTGGGTTGCAACTCAGCCACATCAGTTATACGAAAGGCTGCTATACCGGCCAGGAAATCGTCGAGCGCGTGCGCTCCCGCGGCCAAGTGAATCGCCAGCGCGTTGGTTTGTGGTTCGCCGGCGCCACGAAAAATGTTCCGTCCGCCGGAACGCTTTTGAGCCTTGACGGCGCCGAAGTCGGTTACCTAACGCGCGCCGCGCAGTCTTTTTATCCGCCCGCAATTTTAGCGATGGGCTACGTGCGAAAAGAAGGCGCTGCGCCCGGCGCCGTGCTGGATTGCGGTGCCGAAAAAGCCTCCGTCGTAAATCTCCCGCTGACTGCAGCTTCGTTTCCCAGTCCGGGCTGAGGCCCGGCGACTATAAACAATCTACGGTTGGTCTCCGACCAAATGCCACGTGGCGTCGGGATCGTATTCGGTCATCGCCGCGGCCAGTCTCGCGGTCCCGGCTCCGAGATTTTTCTGATACACGCGGCCTTGCTGATTGATGATGAAGGTCATCACGCCGGAGTTTGACCATTTATCCGGATACGCCACCAGCGCATAACCTGCGATCATGTTGCCGTTGATGAGGTAGCTGAACTTCCCGCCGGGCGCGTGTAGACCCTGCCTCGTCAGAATTTTGAAGTAGTAGCCGTGGTAGGGCGCGCGCGGCAACTCCAGCGGCTCGGCAGCCGCTCCGCCTTTTCCGGCCACGTCCGGTGTGGCGGGCTTTGGCCCGTAGCCCTCAGCCTGCGCGGCGGCAACCAACGCGCCGAGCGGGCTCGGTGTCTCGCCTTCGGACGTCTCCCAATACAGACCATCATGCTTGCCGGGCGTGCTGATCAAGCGATGCGCGTATTCGGCAACGCCATCGTGGTCCCAGTCGCCCTGCGTGTAGTATTCCCATTGCCCCTCGGCATAGGCACGGCAGGTTTCGATGGCGGACAATTCATTCTCACCGATGCGGCGATCCAAAACTTCTTCCAAGCCGGCTTTGGTGTCAAAGAACCACTTCCCATCCTTTTGCACCACGGGAATCGGCGTGGGCCAATTGTCTTTGCCCGCGGTAAGCGTGTATTTCGCGCCGTCCACCTGCAGCAACTGCGTGCTTTCCTGTAGCGCGGCCGCAAAATCGTCCATGTCTTTCTTGTCTTCGACCGCGTCCCCGGAAAGCAGTTTGTTATAGTCGGAACCAAACACCTTCTCCAGTGCCGCGCGATCTTCGTTCTTCGTTCCGGCCACCAAAGCTTTCACCGCTTCCTCGGGAGTATTAAATGTCGACTGCCCGGGCGTCTGCGCCGAAGCGGGGGAAGCGTAAAAGCTTCCCCCGCCCACGAGCGCCGCTGCCAGAAATAGTGCTGGTCGTCGAATTCTCATTTGTGTTTCTCACCTCCGCCACCGTGCGATGGCGCCGAATGCGCGGCCGCATGCGACGGCGCATGTGACGCCCCATGTGAAGATTGACGTGGAGCGGCCTGCCGCGCTTGCGGAGCCGGACGTTGCGCCTGCGCCCGGCTAGACTGGCCGCGCTCGCTCGACTGCTTGGCGTTGAAGTTCCCTTCCGAATGCCCAAACGCGTGTGGCGCGGAATTCTGCTGCGCCGGCCGCGACGCCTGCTGAAGCCCGCGATTTTGCTGCGTGTTGCCCGGACGATTGTTGACCGTGGTGTTATCGCGCCCGCGGAATTCATTCGCGCGCGAGTTGTTGTTGATATTGCGATCCAGGTTGGCGTTCCCTCCCGGACGATTACCCGCGAAGTTGTTGCCGCGCGGGGCGTTGTTCTGTGCGCCGCGGAAACCCGCATTATTTGCGACCGCAAACCCGCGCCCGTTGTTCCCCCCGCCATTGACCCGCGCGTTGTTGGCCTGCACGTTGTTGTAATTCACGTTTCTGTGAATATTGTTGAAGCGGTTCAGGTTGTTGGCGTTGACGCTGCGGTTCAGCACTCCGCGATTGATATTGATATTGTTAAAACGGTTGTTCACATATACGTTGTTGTGAAAATTCACGAAGCCGCGGCTCCGCCCAATCCATCCGCAATTCCAGCAACCGCGTCCCCAGCCCAAAGGATTCCACCCTGTGTAATACACGCCGCCGAATCCCCCGCCCCATCCCCAATGAAAGCCCAGATTGAGCCATCCGCCAATCGGAAAGCCGAAGCCAAAGGTAATCGCCGGTCCCCAATATGGCCGGCGAAAATAAATGATCGCCGGGTCGTACACCGGCACGTACAAATATTGCGGCGAATACGGGTTGATGGCGATGTAGTTGTCATTCTCTAGAACTTCCTGCTGCTGATTCGACTCCAGGTTGCCAACGCCCTTCGCCTGATGCCGCAGTCGCTGCACCGCGGCGGAAAGGTCCGTGGATTGGTTGACGTAGGCCTGACCCAGCGAAGTGGTCCAGTCAATTTTATCGGCCATCATTTCCACCACCGTGGGGTAATGCGCCACGGCCCGGACGCTGACATCCCAACTCTGCTCGTCTACGCCATTCGTGCCATTGCCGCGAACGTACCGCGCCGCTTCCTCCACCTGGTCGGGAAACGTGGCCGCAACGAAAACCTGCGCCAGCAAGGGATCCGGGTACAACGCGATCGGAGACAACAGATTGTCGAGTTGATCGGGCGTGAACGCTTGATAGCCCGCCCCTCCCTGGGAATTATTCTGCGCCTGCGAATTGTCTTGCGGCGGAGGATTGCCTTGGGGCTGTGAATTATCCGGCGGCGGGTTACCTTGCTGCTGCTGCGGATAATCCTGCGACGGGTACTGCGGGGCATTCTGAGAATTGTCCTGCTGTTGTAGCCCAGACGGGGTCGCGGGCGCGGCCGCGCGGGCCAGCAGCGGCGTGAACGCCAGCGACAAAACGAGCGAACTGGCTAGAGCGATACGCATGACTAAGATGCCTCCTTTGAGGCGAAGCGGGCGAGCGCTGCTAATTCGATGTCTCTCGCGGATGGTTTGTTGCGGCGGACGAAAACGATCTGCGCCGCGCATGTACTGCTAACCCGGCAGGCCACCGACAGTTGCGACGATGCTCGCGCTGCCTGTGTTTTCCGCAATATCGAGATAGCTCACTGCGACACGCCAGTTCAGCAAACAAATCGCTGCGAACTACAGTTCTCACGCAGAGTTTTCCGTCCCAGTTGACGAGGTACTGACCTCCACCGTTATGTCCCCTGGCGCTTTGTCGTAGAAGCCGTAGGGTTTCTCGTTTTGATTTAGCTACCGAAATTTAAATCACCCCACTGCCGCCAGGATGTTTGCGAAAACCCAACGCTGCGGCGTATAAGTGACCATGCACATACTGGAACTAATCGCGACTCTGGCCGCTGGGCTCTTCAGCGGTGCGTCGATCTATATCAATTTAGTGGAGCATCCGGCCCGGATGGAATGCGGCACCGCTTCGGCGCTCGCGCAGTGGGCTCCAAGCTACAAGCGGGGGGCGGTAATGCAGGCGAGCTTGGCGATATTGGGATCTCTAAGCGCAATCGGCGCATGGCTCTTGGGAAGCGGCATGTCGTGGCTGATCGGCGCCATCCTGCTGGGTCTCGTCGTTCCCTTCACACTGATTGTGATCTTTCCCACCAATCGCAGGTTACTGAGCCAGAGTCTGGACAGGGGGTCCGCGGAAGCCAGGCAATTGCTGGCTCGTTGGGCCAGGTTGCACGCGGTGCGAAGTATTCTAAGCAGCGGCTCGTTTCTGGTTTTCGTAGTCTCGCTCAGCGGGAGCTTTCGCTAGACGAGCGTCTGCGGATCGCTGACACACGCGTCAGGCAAGTCTTCGGGAAGCTGATTTTGGCAGTGTATCCGAGCGCGTAAAGGACGCGCAGAAACCGATCGCTGGAAATGTCCTGGGTGAACATCGAAACAACCACGTTGCCAACCCCAACGTCGGATTTGCATCTGGGACGTACCACCAAATAGCTGAGGCCGGGACCAACTCCCGGCCTCAGCCTTTGCCGCGTCTCATGGGGCGACCGTGTGGCGCGGAATGGCGTGGTACTCCGTGTCCCACTGCCTCACAGAGACGGGCGGCGGAGCAGGGCCAGCAGGCCGACACCGAGCGCGGCGAGCACCAGCGTCCCGGGTTCCGGCGTCGAGGTTGGCGTTACCGTGGCTTCAAACTTCTCGCCGGGGTCGCCGAATGGGGCGCCAATGTAAGCGAAAGCTGTGAGCACGGGAATGGAATCAGAAGAAAGACCTTCGAGCTGCGCTGGGGTCAGGGTGCTATCGAATTGAAAACCGGAGAGCGATTCGCCGGAGGTCAGAGCTGCGCCGGACCCGGCAACCCACTGGATGGCAAAGCCATCGGCGGGGCCGCCACTGGTGATGAGGTCCTTCCAAGACGAGGGTGAGACCACACCCGTCGGGCTGACCGGCATGAAATTATCGCCGGGAACCCAGGAAAACCAGAAGGTGCCGACGTTGGTGGTGCCGATGTCTTTCAGGGTGATGTCGTACTGATATTCTCCCGGGCTTACGAGCGTGTCGGTGATTTGTGCGGAGGCACTGAGATCCGCGCGAATCGGAGTGGCGCTCGCTAGGCACAGCAGGCCGAGCGCGGCAAATACAGTTATCAACTGCTTGACGGAAATGCTCATGATTGGAACCCCTCAACTCTTTCTTTGCGGATGCGGATTCGCTCCGCGCCGCGCTAGGTAGTGACTGCAGGAAGGAGGCCGGCGGAAACTGCCTTGCCGGCCCCGAGGCGGCGGTCACATGATCAGGAGTAGAGGTTGCGACAGCGGGCGGAGCGAGTTGTCACGAAGATGTAAAAGACTCGTCGTCAGGAGGTAAAACCTTGGGGGCAAGCAGGGCGGGCAGCCGGGGAGCGGCGGTCTCGCGGAATCTGGCGCGTTGAGTCAGTCGAATTCCCGGCGCGGTGCCGGTTGCTCCGGACCGACTTGACCGGCGGTGATGTGCGCCTTGTAATAATTTTCGCCTTTGATGGGATGGCCGGAAAGGCGGCGGAGCAGCGCGAGCTGGCCGATGTGGGAGAGGGCGTCGGCGATGGGGCCCTGCAGGAGTTTGGTTGGGGATTCATGAAGCGTTTCGCCGGAGGCCAGGAAATCGTCGAGGGATTTTATGCCATGGAAGAAGCGGGCCACTTCACTGCTCCAGTCTTGCGGCGTGGAATCGTTCCAGGCGGTCTGGCCCTTCGAGATGGACAGGGCCCAGTCAAAGAGATCATTGATGTGGGCGAGAATTTTGATGGGCGGCCGCGGGTAGTTTGGGATCTCCAGCGTGCCAAAGTTGGCGGGCGCGTCGCGCAGGGGCTTTGCGCCGCGATAGGCAATGGTGGCCAAGGCGTGGCGGAGAAGTTGGCGCTCGGCGTCAGGGGCATTGGACATGACGGCCTCCTGCGATGCGATAGGATGCGGCAGCGGATTTACAAGTTGCAACTCTGAACCGTTGCGTGGAAGCAGAGTAGAATGGACGGCCTCGCAACAGCAAGAGAAAACGCGGCCAGTTTTAAGCCGCTGCGGATCTTGTCAAAGTTAAATTATGTTGCGGACGGAGGCGGCGGGCGCCGTCGAGCTTGTTATTCTTTCATGGTTGTGGCGTCTGGTTTGCCGGAGTACACGCGAACGTAGTCCACCAGCATTTGTTGCGGGAAGATAGTGGAGTTGTCCGGGTTGCCGGGCCACGAGCCGCCGACAGCGAGATTTAGGATGAGGAAAAACTTGTGGTCGAAGGGCCATGGCGAAGCGGCGGGCCATTGGTTGCGGGTGTAAGTTGCGTAATTGGTTTGGTCGATGAAGAAGCGGAGTTCATTAGGCTCCCACTCCACTGCGTAAAGATGGAAGTCGTCGGCTAACTTGGGACTGCCGGGCAGCGAGAAACTTTTTGTGAGGTGAAAGCTTTTGCCGGAATCGCCGGGCCCGTGTATCGAAGCGTGCACCGCGGCCGGATCTTTACCGATGTTTTCCATGATGTCGATCTCGCCGCAGCGCGGCCAGCCAACCGCGCCGAAATCATCGCCCAGCATCCAAAACGCGGGCCATATGCCCTGCCCTTTCGGAATTTTTATGCGCGCTTCGAAACGGCCGTAGGCTTGCGCGAAGAGATTTTGCGTTTTCAGGCGCGCCGACGTGTATGCGCGGACTTCGCCGTTGGCGGCGGGCGTGGTTTCTTTTTGCGCGGTGATGACCAGATTGCCCGATTGCATGTGCGCGTTTTGCGGGTGATTGCTGTAGAACTCCAGTTCGTCGTTGCCCCAGCCGTTGCCCCCGATGTCGTAAGTCCATTTGGCGGGATCGGGAACCGAACCATCCGCCGAATTAAACTCATCGCTCCAAACAAGTTGATAACCACGCGTCACAGTATTCATTTGGGCCGCAGTTTGCCCGCTCGTGCTCCGCGCCACCCCGGGAACCAGAGCGAACAAAACGAGCGCGACAAAAATGAGAGTCGCGTAAAACGCGTGCAAAAGTCTGTACATAATTCCCGTACCGTGCGACGTAAATCCTCAGTATCTCTTCATCCTACGCGCTGCATCCTACACGCGTCGCCCTGCGCTAGGATAAACGCTCGGCCCCGTGCGGTCAAAAAAACGCCAGTTGCACGCCTCTGTCACCCTTCGCCGCGGCGAGCCAACCTTTGTCCAGGCCAACCTTCACGTGCCGCTGTTGTGTGGGTCCCCGCTGTTGTGTGAGTGCCCGCTGTTGTGCTGGAACCGCGAAGGCCGGCGAAGACGACGCGTTGGCGCGAAACAAAAGGTGCTCGGCGGGCATCCATCCATCGTGCCTACAGCAGCGGAGGAGACGAAATGTCCAAAGAATCGGCGGCGGCGATATTGGTACAGACCCTGTTTACAACGGATACTTCGATGGAGCATTTGATGATGAGTCACGCGAAAATTGGGAACGCGGAACCGGACGAGATCGCAAAGTTCATCGTGCCGTATTATGCGGCGATGTTGAAGGCGATGGACGGCGCGGGCGCCGCGGAACCCGCGGGAGAAGGCAAAACCGACAAAGCGCCGGACAAAGCACAGTAGCGGCGCTGTGCTCGCGTGGCGGCCACGCCTTTCTCAGCCGCCAACTTTCTCATGCTGCAGCCGCGTTTTTATCGCGCGGTTGCTTCGTCGCGGTTGTTGCGTCCTCACATCTGTTGCTCCGCGCGCTGCGCGACTTCGCGAGTTTAATCCAGGTTTAGCGCGCGCTTGAAGGAGCCTTTTTCGTTGTCGATCTTTTTCTGCAACTGCAGGATCGAATAGAGCAGCGCCTCGGGACGCGGCGGGCAGCCGGGAACGTACACATCCACGGGAATCACCTGGTTGCAGCCCTGCACGATGGCGTAATTATTGAAGACGCCGCCGGAGGTGGCGCAGGCGCCCATGGAGATGACCCACTTGGGCTCCGGCATTTGATCGTAAAGCTGGCGAACGATGGGGGCCATTTTCTGCGAGAGGCGGCCAGCGACGATCATCAGGTCGGCTTGACGCGGCGATGGGCGAAAAACTTCCGCGCCGAAGCGGGCCACGTCAAAGCGGGCGGCGGCCATGGACATCATCTCGATGGCGCAGCACGCGAGTCCGAATCCAAGGGGCCAGATCGAACTGCGTCGGGCCCAGTTCACTGCTTTATCCAGCGTGGTGAAGATGATGCCTTCGTCCTCGAGCAGGCTGCCGAAGTCGTCGGGCTTGGTTAAGGTGACGTGTTTGCCTAGGGATGTGCTCATGAGACCTCGCCTCGTCTAGTTTCGCACAGAGCGAAGATCGATACAAATTGCGGCGAGGAAGACAAAGAATGTCCTTTGATGTCCCGAGGATGTCCCGACGTGTCCCTTGCGAAATGTTCGGGGTCCGCCTATAGTTCATTGAGCGATACACCACACTTCTTCGATCGAAATATGCAATCAGCGTACGCCATTAAAAGCACTCTCATGCCTACCCGAAAATCGCAGCGGGCGCCTGCCAAGAGCCGCGCCAGTCTGATCATCCATCTGGACCGCAGCGCGAAGCGGATTCCGTGCCTGATTCTCGATGCGTCGAAAGAGGGTTTCCGTGTGCGGGGAATTTGTGCTCTGCGACGTGGGCAGCTGGTCGAACTTATCGCGGATGAAAATACCCCAGGTACGGAACGGTGCAGGGTGGTGTGGGTTGGCAAACCGGGATCGAAACACGAAGGCGAGATCGGCTTGGAATCGGCGTAGATTTGCATCATCGGCCACATGGGCGACGTACAGCTTTCGATGTAATCCATTGACAATACAATAGTTAACTCTGGCGCGGGGGTGGGGACCCCAGGTGATTTCGCGGAAGTATTCATTTTAATGGGTTAGGCGGTTTGTGTTTTGTAAGTATTGTAGATACGGGGTTTACGAGTGGACGGGTGGCGCGGACGCACTCCGCGAGAACGATTTTGGGTGCCCCGTCCTCGGTTTCGGAGGGCGGGTCTTTCTTGTCTCCCTACGGGAGCTGAACATTCGCCATTACACCTGCAAAACTACTTTGCCGAATTGCGCGCCGGATTCAAGGTAGGCGTGGGCGGCGGCGGCTTCGGCCAGGGGGAAGAGACGATCGATGATGGGACGGAAGCGGCCGGCGGCGAACAGACGCAGTACGCTGTGGAGGTCGGACTTGGTGCCCATGTAGGAGCCGAGAAGAGAGAGTTGTTTGGCGAAAAGGATGCGGAGGTCGAGCTTGGCGTCGTAGCCGGTGGTGGCGCCGCAAGTAATCAGGCGGCCGGCGTAGGCGAGGCTGGCTAGACTGTCTTCCCAGGTGGCGGTGCCGACGTGCTCGAAGACTACGTCCACGCCGCGCTTGCCGGTGATGCGGCGAACTTCTTCGCGGATTTTATGGGTTTTTAAGTTGATGACGTGGTCGGCGCCGAGCGCGATGGCTTTGGCTACTTTTTCTTCGGACGTGGCGGTAGCGATTACGCGGGCGCCAAAAAATTTGGCGATTTGGATGGCGGCGCTGCCTACGCCGCTGCCTGCGCCGAGGATTAGGACATCTTCACCGGGTTGCAGTTCGGCGCGTGCGAGCAACATGTGCCAGGCGGTTTGGAAGACCAGCGGGATGGAGGCCGCTTCCTCGAAGGTGAGATTTTCCGGGTAGGGCAGACAATTTACTTCGGGGACTTTTACGAATTCGGCGCAACCGCCGTCGATGAGGTAGCCGAGATTGGTGAAACTGCGGCAGCAATTGTCGTGGCCGGAAATGCAAGCGGGACATTTGCCGCAGGTCACACCGGGAGCGAGGACGACTTTTTGGCCGGGGCGGACGCTGGTGACGTCGGCGCCGACTTCGGCGACCTCTCCGGCGACGTCGCTGCCGGGGATGTGCGGGAGCGGGATGGGGACGCCGGGGAGTCCGCGGCGGACCCAGAGATCGAGATGATTTAGGGCGCAGGCTTTTACGCGGACGAGGACTTCGCTCGAGCGGATGGTGGGCGTGGGCGCATCGGTGTAGTGCAAAACTTCGGGACCGCCGTGTTGCTGGAAAACGATGGCTTTCACTGGGCCTCCAAGGGCTGCGAGAAAAACGAAGGGAGGAAAAGAGTGCCTCCTCGTAGTCGGGCGCAAAATTAGTCTGCTATGCTCTCGGGCGCAGCGCAAGGGCGGACGGGAGAGCGGACTTGATCAAGACGGTGGTGGCGGCGGTGATTGAGCGGGCGGACAGGCGCTTGCTAATCGGGCAGCGGCGGAGCACCGACAGTTCCCCGCTGAAATGGGAATTTCCCGGCGGCAAGGTGAAAAAGGGGGAGGCGCTGGAGGTGGCGCTGGCGCGGGAGTTGCGCGAAGAGTTGGGGGCGACGTTGCGCAAGAGCGTGGAGATCGCGCGGGTGCGGCACGCGTATGCGGCCACGGCGAATGAGTTGGAGATACGATTTTTCGCGGCGGAGATTGTTAGCGATGTGGTGGTGGGGAAAACGTTTGAACGAATTGCCTGGGTGTTGCCACGAGAATTGAGCGGGTATGATTTTTTGGTGGCGAATCGGGAGTTGGTGGGAAATCTGGCGACCGGGCGAATCAAAGTGGCTGAGGTGCTGGCAGGTCAGGAACCGGGACCGAAGTAGCGGTAGTGGCCAGTGATGCGCCAGAAGAATAAAACATCTTCCATTTTCGGCCCCGCGCCGATGTTTTCCGACATCGTGGCGAATGGCGCGAGCGCATACGCTTCAGCATGCGAGTGAGGCGGCGCGCGACGGGGACGGTTCCGCGGGAATGCGCAGGATCCGGCGGATTTGCCAGAAGATACCCCACAGCGCAATGGCAGCGCCAGCTAGGAGGCTGTAATGAGTAATATTGTTAATTACGAAGGCGAAGCTGCTGTAGCGCGTGGCGTCAGCTATTTCAGGATTGACGAGTAGCAAATCGCCGGCGCGAAAGAGGAAGAAAGTCAGCAGCAAGCCGAGAAACGATAGGGAGACACGTACGATCAAGCGGTTGCGGGTCCAGCGCGGGAAGCCGAAATTCAGCCCGTGTTGAGCGAGATTGAGGAGAACGACCAAGAGAATGGGCAGGTAGAAAATCTGCCAAGCAGGCGCATAAATTAGCGGGCTGAGGTTGGCCGGAGCGAAATAGGACGCTACCGGACCCAAAAACAGATATGCCACAGCGTAGGATGCGCCTGGGATGCGTAACCAGCAGAGCACAAACGCGAGGGTAAAGAACATTTCGAACAATGTGTTGGCGCGCGAAATCTTCAGGGGATCGCGGAGCGGCGGAAGCGCGCGCGGGTTCCAGCGATCAAGGATATGATATTTCTGCTGACAGACTTCGATGGCGGCGAAGAGCGTGGTGACGATGACGAACTGCAAGACGGCCGGGAGCAGCAGAGTGGAAAAGGCAACTTTGCCTTCCACGAGGATGTGTGTGAACGGAGCAATCAGAAGCGTGAGGAGAAGATTGAGCGTCAGGATTTTGATGTAGAGCGGAAAGATCGCCGGGCCGATGATGACGCGCCCGAAGGCGAAGGTGCGCTGCTCCGGGCGATAGCGGCTGGCGACGAGCGCGGGACTTCCCTGCTGCTCGAGGATAGCGATTTGCTCGTCTTCGGTTAGAGGGCGGCCTAACGCGGCTTCGCGGTCGTCCATTTCCGCGAGGATGTTAGCGGAGAGTTCCTTGAGAATGTCCTCCCGCTGGGCGGCGGGGAGATAGCGTTTTACTTCCTGGAGATAGCGTTCGACGAGTTGCATGTTAGAACTCCTTTAATACGTGGTCGCGTTGCGGAACCTTTTGCGCTTGCCCGTTTTTTGCCGTGCGTACGTTTTCAGTGTGGTGATGAATCATGCGGTCTATCGACGTATTTATGCGGCGCCATTCTTCGAGAAGCTGGTCGAGGACGTGTGCGCCGCTGGCCGAAAGGCGATAGAAGCGCTTGTTACGCTTGTTTTCCTCGCGCCATTCGCTTGCGAGGAGCCCCTGGGATTCGAGGCGGCGGAGGAGCGGGTAGAGGGTGCTTTCGTCGATGACCAGTCCATCGTCGGAAAGGGATTTTCTGAGGGTGTAGCCGTACTGTTCCGACTTGAGCTGGGCGAGGACAGCGACGACGAGGCAGCCGCGGCGCAGTTCGAGGCGCAGGGCGTCGAAGAGGTCGGTAGCGGCGGAGGTGGTGGATGGAGTCATAGGTTGTGCGGCATATCGTGTGTCATGCACACTGTACGATACATGGTATACGGTGTCAAGGGAAAAATTGGCTTGTCCGCGGTAACCAACGTCAGATCATAAACGCGAGCAGTGGCGACGATAAAACGGTCGCCCGGGTCCTTGTGGGTCAGTTGACGGCGAACGAAAATGGGGCTTTGTGGATCTGGAGATCATCGAATGAGGCATTCACCCATTCAGCGAAATCCGGGGTAATGTTGATTTTCTTCTTCTCGACAAGAAGCACAAGTTCCCAAACACTGATGGGGGAGAGAAACCGTTCGTTATGAGGGAGAAGCGAGCTCGTAATGAACTGCCGAACTGAGCTTCCAAGGCTCTAGTTCGTTCCAGATCCAGATGTGGGTGTCGAGTAGCAGCTTCATTTCGCACATCGCATCACGACTCGCTACTCCTTGTGGTCGGGGTTGGCCGCCGGATCGTCATGGTTGACGACGACTGGAGGGATCATCTTTCTGGGCGGGATCCCATTCGGATTCGTCGCTGATCGGGCCGACAATGTCGCCCAGTATTACGCCGGAACCGATACGCGCCCCGAAACGGCGCGGAGTTCGCAGCGAAGAAGGCGGTATAATTTCGGCAATGGGTTGGCCGAAACGGGTTACCTGCACAGGCTTGCCGGTTTTGCGGACTTGCTCAAGCACGGCTAAGCACGTGGCTTTGAATTTGGAGATAGCGATGTCTTCCATAAGAGTCACCTGGGAGGAGTGTGGACCATGATTGGACTATAGTCAAGCTACAGATTATAGAAATTATTCGTTTTATGGCACCGCCTTGGGGAACAGTTCCGGCCGCAATCGCCACAGGTAAGGTCGGGATTGGACCCCGTCGCCCTACACAGACTCGGCCACGTTATTGCAAATACGATAGTTATTGGGAAGGCTTTGGAGCATCGAGCGGAGGAGTTGGTGGGGCTGGATCACCCTTAATATAGTGGTTGTACCAGGCCAGGTAACGGCGGAGGCGATCTTGGAGGTGGGTGGGGGTGCTGAATTCGTGGAATTCGCCAGGGTAGACGACGAGTTCGGTGGTGCGGCCGAGGCTCTTTAGCGCTTGGTACATTTGCTCGCCACCGAGGATGGGGACGTTGGAGTCGATGTCACCACCCATGAAGAGGGTTGGGGTGGTGATATTTTTCACTTTGTAGAAGGGCGAGAGTTTGTCCCACAGGGCTTGATTTTCCCAAGGGCGGCCGAGTTCAGTTTCGTAGTCCCGCTGATATTCGTCGTGTCCGTAGTTGCTGATGTTTAAGGCTTCGCCGGCGCCGCTAATGGCGGCTTTGAAGCGCTGGGTTTGGCCGATGATGAAATCGGTGGAGATGCCGCCGTACGACCAGCCGCCTACGCCGAGTTTGTCGGGATCGGCAATTCCCTGCTCGATGGCGTAATCGACGAAGGCCATGTCGTCTTGAAAGTCCCTGTTGCCCCAGTCGGCGAAGATGGCTTTGCAATATTTTTCACCGTAGCCGGAAGAGCCGCGCGGATTGGGCAGGAGGACGGCGTAGCCGTTGGCGGCTAAAAGTTGCTCATCGAAATTAAATTCGGCGTACCAGGCCCAGACAGGGCCACCGTGGGGGCGGAGGAGCGTGGGGACACGTGTGCCGGGGACGTAGTCGAGCGGTTTGTATAAATAGCCGGAGACTTGCGTGCCGTCTTTGCTTTTGAAGTGGACGTAGTCGACAGTGGCGAGGCGGAGTTGTGAAATTATCGTGTCGTTGACGTGTGTGAGGCGCGAGGGTTCGGCTGCGGATGACGCGGAGGAAGGCGCGGGGAGGAAATAGATTTCGTCGGGGCGATCGATCCTGGAGATTTGCGCGGCGATTTCGCCGGATTTGGCCACGCTGTAGCCGTACACCATAAGCCGGCCGCCGATGGGGCGGGTGATTTCCCCGCCGGTGGTGGCGATGCGGCAGAGATTCTGCGTGCCGTCGTCATCGGCGATGAAGTAGATGGAATTACCATCGGGAGAAAAATGCGGGAAGGTGACATTGCGATCGAAAGATTGCGTAAGCACTTTTACGGGGCCGCCGGTGGAAGGCGCGATAGCGAGATGCTTCGTCGCGTATTGGAAGAGTTTGGGATCCAGTTGGGTGGTGAAGGCTATGAATTTGCCGTCAGGGGACCACGTTGGGGAACCATCCTCACCGGGGCTGGAAGAGATTTTTGTGAGGCGCGCCCCTTTGTCGGTATTGCTCGCGGGAACCGTCCAGATGTCGGAGTTGTAGTTGGCGTCGGCGTCGGGGGTGCGGTTGCTGGCGAAGGCGATTTGTTGGCCGTCGGGGGACCAGGCGGGTTCGTCGTCGTCGAAATCGCCGCTGGTAATTTGCGTGAGAGATTTGGCGGCGAGGTCGAAAACATAGATGTGGGTGCGGCGGCGGTCCAGGTAGCCGCGAATGTCTTCCTTGAACTGCAAGCGGTCGATGACCCAAGGTTTCTCGGTTTTTTTCTTCTTTCCTTTTTCGGCGGAGCTGTCGTCTTTGTCTTTTTCTTTATCCTTGGCCTCTTCTAATTCTTCGGGGCTCGGATCGCGGAGAACAAGAAGCATGCGGCGGGCGTCCGGGGACCAACGGAAGGAGTCGACATCTTGCGCGGTGTCGGTGAGCTTTTCGGCTTCGCCGCCAAGACGATTTAAAAGCCAGACTTGCGTTTTGCCGTCGTTGCGGGCGGACAGGAAGGCAAGGAATTTGCCGTCAGGGCTCCAGTGAGGATGGTTGGAGGAGGTGTCCTCCGAGGTTAGGGCGATGGGGTCGGAAGGAGTAGCGGCGGAATTGGTGATGGGGAGCATCCAGATGCGATCTTTGTTGGTGTCGTCTTTAAGGGAGGCGGTGGTTACGGTGTAGGCGAGCCATTTTGCGTTGGCACTGAGTTGCGGTTCGTGGACTTCGCGAATTTGGAAGGCGTCATCAATGGTGACGGGACGAGGGGTTGGTTGCTGGGCCGGGAGTACGGATGGGAGCAGGAAGAGCGCGGCGAGAATGGGCGGATAACGAGAGACATTCATTTGTGGCGGCTCCGTAACGAACAGGAACGAATATGCGCGCGAAAACAAAAGGCGGAGTGTAGCACAGGAGGGTTGGGAGAGGAGAGTTGCGACGGCGGAGAGCTAGCGGGTCAATTTCCGATGATGCGATCCACCAGAAGCTAGCCGACCTGCCATGGATTTGTGGGAAGATGAAGTTGAGACTAAATAATGCGGCCGGAAAGTTATGGCGCGACGATGACGCCGGATTTTGCCACGGGATGGTAAACCGCTCGCGGAGTATTGAGTAACAGCGATGTCCACATTTCGGCGAAACACATTGCGCTTAGCGGTTCCGATCGTTTTGGTTGGCTATTTCTCCCAGATCCCTGTTTTGGCACAGAACCAGGACCAAACGGCGGTTCGCGTGGAAGTGAACCTGGTACTGGTCGACGCCACGGTGAAGACGAAAGCCGGTCAAATCATGGCCGATCTGAAAAAAGACGACTTCGAACTTCGCGAAGATGGGGTGGCCCAAAAAATACAGATTTTTAGCCGCGACGAAATACCGCTCCATGTTGCACTGGTATTGGATCTGAGCGATTCGATTGGTCCCTTCCTGGGCCCGTTGCGCGCCGCCACCACCACCGCTCTTGCGGCGCTTAAGCCCGAAGATGAGGTAGCGCTGTTCACCTTCTCGACCGAGGCCGAAATGCGCGTGCCGTTCACGGACGACAAGAGCGCGATCGCCCGGCAGATCAGCACATTCCACGCGGGCGGCGCCACAAATATCAATGACGGCATTTTTGTGGCCGCCAAGTATTTCCTCGGCGCGCCGCCGAACGGTCGCCGGGTGATCATTTTAATCAGCGATGACGTTGGCACGGACGCGGGTGGACAAGGGACGGATGATATCGTCACGGAGCTCATCGCCGCCGATGCGGTTTTATATAACCTGAAGATACCTGGATACAACCCGCCGGCAACGCGCTTGGCCGCGAGCATGATTCCCGGGCTGGTGAACATTCGCAGAGTTATGGACCAGACGGGCGGGGAAATCTTCGACGTGCAGGACGTGGCACATCTAGATGCCGTATTTCGCGCGTTGATCGAGCGGATCAAGACGCGCTATACGTTGGGATTCTATACGCAAGCCACCGGAGCCTCGGGTAAACCACACAAACTGGAGGTTCGTCTGGCCTCATCGTTTGGAAAAAAGGGACATGATTACGTGATCTTGGCCAAAAACGGCTATTACGTTCATTGAACAACGCAGGACAGGACTCGCGGCGAAGGAATCCTGGGAACGAATTGGGAGTTGGGCCAAGGCCGTGGCACCCCACCGAAGCGTCGAAGCATCGCGCCCATCTTGCTACACGGGTGGCATGTCGTGGGCATCGAACCCGGTGAACTCTTCTTCCCAAGCATAGCTGGGAGTTTGCAGCAGACGAACACAGCGGTTCCAGCGAAGGATGGCGTCGTCATTGCTTGGGGGGCGAATTTTCTCGGCCTTGCCAAAGCATTCGAGTGCGCGTTCAAAGAGCGGCAGCACCATGTGAGGCGGCTGGCCGTTGCGGAGTTGCGCTTTGGCGCGGCGTTCGTAGAGAATTCCGGTGTAGTAGAACTGTTCATAACGTTCGGTGAGCTTTAGGAAGGTCTCTTCCACTTCGCGGTAGCGGTCGGTCGTGCCACTACCGAACTGATCCGTGATACTAAGGCCGAGGAAGCGCAAAGCGAGTTGGTGTTGCGGATCGATGGCCAGGATATCGCGGCAGATCGATTCGGCCTCTTCGGGCTCGTTGAGATAGCGGTAGAGTTCGACTTTGGCAATGGCCTCGGCGATCCCGGCTTTCGAGATCGGTTTCAGGTGGTATTCCATGGCGGCCTCCCCTTCGCGCTACTTGCGCGCCACTCTCAGCGATTCAACAGGCCGCTGAAAAATGTTAGAAGCACTTCCTCAGCTGCTAAAGCCCTTTGGTAGGCAAGCGCTTAAAATCGGAGCTACAAGGTCCGACCCCCTGAGAACCCGACATTGCGCATCAAGCGGTTTTTGTGCCGCGCATCTTTCGGAACAGCATCGACAACGGATCATAGAACTCGTCCACGACGCGTTCCTTCAGCGGGATGATGGCGTTGTCGGTGATGTGAATTTCTTCGGGGCAGACTTCCGTGCAGCATTTTGTGATGTTGCAGAGGCCGATGCCTAGATGGTCTTTCAGGAGTTTCGTGCGGGACACACCATCCAGCGGGTGCATTTCTAGACCGGCAACCCGAACGAAGAAACGCGGTCCGCAAAATTGTTCTTGCTTGTCGTGATCGCGAATCACGTGGCAGACGTCCTGGCAGAGGAAGCACTCGATGCATTTGCGGAATTCCTGCACGCGGTCCACGTCGCGCTGGTACATCTTCCACTCGACGCCGGGGCGCGGCTGGAAAGGGGGGATTTTGGCGTTGACCTTGTAGTTCCAACTCACGTCGGTGACGAGATCCTTGATTAGCGGAAAGGATTTCATCGGGTACACGGTGATGGGCTGGTCGAGGGGAAGCGAGTCCATGCGCGTTTTGCAAGCCAGGCGCGGGCGGCCGTTGACTTCGGCGGAGCAGGAGCCACATTTCGCGGCTTTGCAATTCCAGCGAACGGCCAGATCTGGGGCATGATGGGCCTGGATGGAATGCAGCGCGTCGAGTACGACCATGCCCGGAGTGAGCGGAACTTGATAGTCCACCGGCCCGCCACTGTTTCGATCGCCTCGGAACACCCTGACGGTTACGTCCGACATTTTCTAAAGCCTCCGCATTTGAAGAATGCTGCAAGTGCCGGAATTTTTCTCCGATTTCACTTTTATTTCTCTTCCGCGAGAATTTGCTTCAGCTCGTCGGGCATTTCACGGACGGGAACCTCAGAAAGTTTCATGGCATTGCCCTGACGGGCGATTACGTGATTCTTTTTGCCCCAGGCTTCTTCGGTCTTGGGGAAATCGATGCGGCTGTGTGCGCCGCGACTTTCCTGGCGCGCGAGGGCTGAACGCGTGACGGCTTCAGCGACGACTAACATATGTTGCAAGTCGCGTGAGAGGTGCCAGCCGGGATTAAACAGGCGCGAGCCTTCGACGCGCATGAGCGCGGCGCGAACTTTGAATTTTTCGAGTTCACCGAGAGCGCGCTGCAGGTCGTCCTCGGTCCGGAAGATGCCAACCAGCGATTGCAACATTTCCTGCAGATCGCTATGGATGGTGTAGGGATTCTCGCCCGTGGGGCGTTCGAAGGGAGCGAGCAACTGGCGCTCGGCTTCGTCAATTTGCGCGGAGTCGACGACGGGGGACGCCGACGCTTTCGCGTGTTCAGCGGCGGCGAATCCGGCGCGGCGGCCGAACACCAGCAAGTCCGAAAGTGAATTGCCGCCAAGGCGATTGGCGCCGTGGAGGCCGGCGGCTGCTTCGCCGGCGGCGAAAAGGCCCGGAACGGAGGTGCGCGCCGTCTCGGCGTCGACGCGAATGCCACCCATCATGTAGTGGCACGTGGGACCAACCTCCATCGGGTCTTTGGTGATGTCGACGTCGGCGAGATCTTTGAACTGATGATACATGCTGGGGAGCTTGCGCTTGACGTACTCCGCGGGCTTTTGCGAGATGTCGAGAAATGCGCCGCCGTGTGGACTGCCGCGGCCTTCCTTGACTTCGGTGTAAATCGAGCGAGCGACGACATCGCGGGTGGAAAGCTCCATGCGCTTCGGGTCGTACTTCTCCATGAAGCGCTCGCCATTCTTGTTGCGTAGAATTCCGCCTTCGCCGCGGACGGCTTCGGTGACAAGAAGCCCCTGGACTCCTGGCGGCCACACCATACCGGTGGGATGGAACTGCACGAATTCCATGTCGAGGAGTTCGGCGCCTGCTTCGTAGGCCAGTGACATGCCGTCGCCGGTGCACTCCCAAGAATTTGAGGTGACTTTCCACGCTTTGCCGATGCCGCCTGTGGCGATGACGACGGACTTCGCTTTAAAGATGACGAAGCGGCCCTGCTCGCGCCAGTAGCCGAAAGCGCCGGCGATGCGGTCGCCGTCTTTTAGCAGGCGCGTGATGGTGCACTCCATGTAGACGTCAATGCCTTGCTGCACGCCGCGATCCTGCAGCGTGCGAATCATCTCGAGGCCGGTGCGGTCGCCGACATGACATAGGCGCTTGAAGGTGTGACCTCCGAACGCGCGCTGCAGGATGTCGCCGGTTTCGGTGCGGTCGAAGAGCGCGCCCCACTGTTCGAGCTCGCGCACACGGTCTGGAGATTCCTGGGCATGCAGTTGGGCCATACGCCAATTGTTGAGGAATTTTCCGCCGCGCATGGTATCGCGGAAGTGGGTGCGCCAGTCGTCCGCCTGGTCGACATTGGCCATGGCTGCGGCGATACCGCCTTCGGCCATCACCGTATGGGCTTTGCCAAGGAGCGATTTGCAAACTACTCCGACGCTGGCGCCCTGCGCGAGGGCTTCAATGGCGGCTCGGAGGCCCGCGCCGCCGGCTCCGATGATGAGCACATCATTTTCGTGCGTCTCGTATTTGGGAGTCACAGGATTCGGATGTCCTTGAGGTGGCCCGCCGAGACGAGGCGAATGTAGAGGTCCGTAAGACCGACGGAAAACAGGCTCAACCAAGCCCACAGCATGTGACGTTCATTGAAGAAGGTCACCCAGCGCCAAGCCGCGTGGCGCGGCGCGCCAAACGTGGCGCAGGAAAAACAGTCAAGTTTGCCTCCCACGAGGTGGCGCAGCGAATGGCAGGAGAAGGTATAAGTCGTCAGCAGAAGGATGTTCACCAGCATCACGAGCGAGCCTACGCCAATACCGAATCCTTCCGGGAAGAAGAAGGCGAGCACGGCGTCATACCAAAGAAAGCAGAGAAACAGGAGCGCCAGGTAGAAAAAGTAACGGTGAAGGTTTTGCAGGATGAACGGAAAAGCGGCTTCGCCACGATACTTGCGCCCGCTCGGTTCGCTCACCGCGCAAGCCGGTGGATCGAGGAAAAATGCGCGGTAGTACGCCTTCCGGTAATAATAGCAGGTGGCGCGAAACCCGAGCGGACCGCCGAGAATCAAGATGGCCGGGGAAAATGGCCAATAGTGGTGGAGCGGGTCAATCAAGGGAGAATAGAACGGGGAAATATAGGGTCCCCATTCGTAGAATTTTCCTTCGAAGGCGCGGAGCGTGGCGTACAGGCCAAAACCACCCAACACTATTATCACCGGCAGTATTTCGATCCACCAACTGTCTTGCCGCTGCGTGCTGCCAAACCGGGTTACGCCGCCGGTCGTCGATACTTCCGCCATGGATTCACCGTGTTCCGGGCCATAGAGTAGTCAGGAAATTCATTTTTGCATACCAAAATTTTGTGATGGTCCGCAAAAGCGGGAGGGTCCGGGAGCAGAATTTACCCTGGCCGAGTCTTCTTTCGCAGATTTGCCTGCACTGCGGTGCTGAGGTAAACTCCGAGGCCGAATGACGGAAACTTCCACGATCATTGGCAACACCATCTCCCATTATAGCGTCCTCGAAAAACTCGGCGGCGGAGGAATGGGCGTGGTCTACAAGGCCAAGGACACGCGCCTGGGCCGCAGTGTGGCGCTGAAATTCCTGCCCGACGACATTTCCCAGGACCCTCAGGCCATTGAGCGATTCCGCCGCGAAGCGCGCGCGGCCTCCTCGCTGAATCACGCGAACATCTGTACCATTCACGATATTGGAGAATTCGAAGATCGTCCTTTTATCGCAATGGAGCTGCTCGAAGGCCAGACGCTCAAGCACCGTATTGCCGGGAAGCCCATCGACATTTCGGAACTCCTAGAGATCGGCATTCAAATCGCCAACGGGCTGGATGCGGCGCACTCCAAAGGAATCGTTCATCGCGACATCAAGCCAGCGAATATCTTCCTGGTAGAACGCGCGCAGGCAAAAATTCTGGATTTTGGCTTAGCGAAACTGACACCCACGGTTTTGCAGGCTGCCGAGTCGCATGCGAGCGCCTCCATGAAGACCGTGACGCCTGAGGAGCAACTGACCAGCCCGGGCAGTTCGATGGGAACGGTCGCGTACATGTCGCCGGAACAGGCGCGCGGCGAAGAGTTGGACCCCCGATCGGATTTATTTTCGCTCGGCGTGGTGCTCTATGAGATGGCTACCGGAACGACTCCGTTCCCCGGAAGCACCGCGGCCATCATTTTCGACGGGATCTTGCATTCCGTGCCCGTGCCGGCGAAGGAACTGAACGCACGTCTGCCCGTGGCGCTGGAAAACATTCTCTGCAAGACGCTAGAGAAGGATCCCGACCTGCGTTGCCAGACGGCTGCCGAACTCCGCGCCGACCTGAAGCGCCTCAGCCGGGATATCGAATCGAGCCGCAGGCCGGCGGCGGAGAAAGGCGTCACGGGTTCCGGCGCACAGGTGGTTGCTCCCAAGCAAAAGTCCGTCGCGGTGCTGTACTTCGAAAACCAAAGCGGCGCGAAGGAGGATGAATACTTCCGCGATGGGATTACCGAAGACATCGTCACCGAACTTTCCAAAATCGCCCAACTGGAGACTTTCCCCCGCTCGGAGATGCTGGCGTTCCGCGACAAACCGGTTACCGCCCTGCAGGTCGGCCAGCAGCTCGGCGCTGCCTACGTCCTTGAAGGCTCCATCCGACGGGCTGGCAACCGCGTGCGCATCACGGCACAGCTGGTCGAAGCCTCCACACGCCATTCCGTCTGGGCCGAGCGCTACGACCGCCTGCTGGAAGACGTCTTCGCTATCCAGGAAGAAATCGCCCGAAGTATCGCTCAGGCCCTACGCATTACCCTGACGCCGCAGGAGGAAAAAACCATCGCGCGCAAGCCCACGGAAAACCCGCAGGCCTATGATTTTTACCTGCGCGGGAGGAGCTATACGCGCCGGGAGAATATGGATTACGGCTTGCAGATGTTCGAGCAGGCCATCCAACTCGATCCAAATTTCGCTCTGGCTCATGGCGGGATTGCCCAGCTGTGCGGCAGAATGTACGAGAGTCGCGAGCAGAATCCAAAATGGATTGAACGCGGACTGGCGGCTTGCGACCGCGCTACGGCTCTGGCGCCCGATCTCCCAGAGGTTCTCATAGCGCACGCGCGGATGTGTTATGCGCAGAAGAAATACCAGGAAGCCGCGCTGTTGGCTTGGCGCGCCATCGAACGCAAAGCCGACTGTGAAGGGTCTTGGAACATCCTCGGCCGTGCGTATTTCGCCTCCGGGCGCTTCCAGGAGGCCGCGGTACTTACCGAGCGGGCCATCGAGGCCAATGGCGACGACTACAATACGTATATCCCCTATGAAAACGCGCTGTCACGACTGGGACGGAAAGAAGAATCCGCGCACGTCCGGAAGCGCATGATCGGGGTGCTCCGCCAGCAATTGGAACTCGTTCCGGAGGACGTGCGTGCTCGTATTCTGCTGGCCAACCTCCTCGGCTCCTCCGGGGAAGCGGAGGAAAGCGTGCGGCAGCTGCAAACCGCCGTGGCCCTGCGCCCCAACGACGGCAATATCCTCTACAACGCCGCTTGCACCTACGGCGTCCTCGGGAAAAAAGCGGAGGCGCTGGAGACGCTCACGAAGGCGTTTGCCGCCGGATATGGCCTGCGGGATTGGGCGGCGAAGGATACCGATCTCGACTGTCTGCACGACTCCCCTGAATTTCGGAAACTCGTTGGCCTCAGCGAAGGCGCGGCGTCGTAGGAACGACTCCCCGCTCACTTTGCGACGTACGGGAGTACGGGTACGCATGCGAATAAAATATTCCTATGGATGCATTTTTTTCTTGCGCGGCGGTGCAAAACTTGTATTCTCCAAATGCGAATTCGTTTTGATGGAAAAACGAACGTCGCTCAAGGAGGACGACGGTAAAAATTGAGCTCGTTATCACTGCCCGCCCAACTGCCTTCCGGAAGTATTTCCCTCACAACAAAAAGAGTCGCCAAGCTGACCCTGTGGCCGCTGGTGGCCGCGACGTTTTTTATGGTGTCCGGCGGCACGTACGGCACGGAAGAGGTGGTCTCCGGCGCGGGATACGGTCACGGCATTCTGGTGCTGTTGTTTTTGCCGGTGCTGTGGTGTTTGCCCACAGCGTTCATGATCGGCGAGCTTTCTAGCGCGCTGCCCTCGGAGGGCGGATATTACGCGTGGGTGCGGCGCGGGCTGGGCAATTTCTGGGGCTTTCAGGAGGCGTGGTTGTCGCTGGCGGCCAGCATTTTTGATATGGCCATTTACCCGACTTTGTTTGTTTTTTATCTGAAGCAGTTTGCGCCGTGGTTTGGCGTGGGGAATCACGGGATACTGGCGGGATTATTTGTGGTGATGACCTGCGCGGCCTTGAATATGGCAGGCGTGCGCGTGGTGGGAGTTACTTCGCTGTGGCTGTTCTTTTTGCTTTCCGCACCGTTTGCGCTGGTGGTGGTTTTGGCACCACTGAGAGCCGGGGCGCTGGCGGATGCGCATGCGGTGGCCTCCGGTTCGGGAGCTTCGGAGCTAGGCCTGGTGGGCGCGGTGCTGGTAGCCATGTGGAATTACATGGGCTGGGACAATGCCTCGACGATTGCACAGGAAGTGGAAAAGCCCCAGCGCACGTATCCGAAGGCGATGATCGCGGCAGTGGTGCTGGTGTCGCTGACGTACGTGCTGCCCTTTTTGGCAGTGTACTTTACCGGCGTGCCGGCAAGTGCGTTCAGCGGGGATGGTTCCTGGGCGCAGGTGGCGGGACGCGTGGGCGGGACAATTTTTGGATTTGAGTGGCTGCGCTTCCTGATCGTGGTGGGCGGGATGATGAGTGCGTTCGGCATGTTCAACGCGCTGGTGATGAGCTATTCCCGGCTGCCGCTGGCGATGGCCAACGACGGGATGTTGCCGAAGATTTTTGCCAAGGTGAGCGGGCGAACACACGCGCCGTGGGTGGCGATATTGGTTTGCGCATCGGGCTGGGCGCTTTGTTTGGGATTGGGATTCAAGCGGCTGGTTACGTTGGACATTATGCTGTACGGGGCGAGCTTGATGCTGGAGTTCGTTACGCTGGTAGCGTTGCGCATTCGCGAGCCGGAGTTGCGGCGCGAGTTTAAGGTGCCGGGTGGGATGGCCGGAGCGGTGATGCTGGGAATTTGCCCTTTGGCGCTGCTCAGTTTGGCGATGGTGGGGAGCGAGAGCGAAACGGTGCTGGGGATGAATGGGCTGGTGTTTGGCGGGCTGATTATCGCCACTGGAGTCGCGGTGTATGCGGCGACGCGTGGTTTGCGGGCTCGGGCGACGGTGGATAGCGTGGCAAACGGGTTGCAGGGTTCGGCTGGGGCGGCGGATTGAAGATTTTGCATAGAACGTTGTTTTTTCGTTCCTAGAATTAAACACCACGACAGACTCGGACGACATCGGTGATGGCTCCCTGCGCCCCCGCCGCGCTGGGAGCAGTCCCTCGTTGCGGGACGCCCCCCGAGAGGTCGCGGAGAACATCGTGACGCGCGCTTAGCCTGCGGTAGAATTGTGCGCGTGGATATGTCTGCTGAATTCGACCGATTAAAGGTGGTGCTAGTGAATCCGCGGAATCCCCTGAATATTGGGGCAGCGGCGCGGGCGATGAGTAATTTTGGTTTTTTCCGGCTGCGCGTGGTGAATCCCTATGAGGCGGGGTATCGCGAGGCGCGCTCGGCGGTAGGAGCTTCGGAAGTGCTAACGAACGCGGAAGAGTTTGCGAACATTGGTGCCGCCGTCGCGGATTGTACGTTGGTGATTGGGACGACCGCGGTGGGCGAGCGTGAGTTGCACCACCGGGTGAAAGCATTGCCAGAGGCGGCTCGGATTATGCGCAAGCGGCTGGTGTCGCGCCATACGCCGGACAATGTGGCCGTGCTGTTTGGGTCCGAGCGCGTGGGGCTTTCGAATGAGGATTTGAGTCATTGCCACTGGCTGCTGCGAATTCCTACGCGGGTCGAACACCGGTCTATGAATTTAGGTCAGGCCGTGGCGATTTGTATGTATGAACTGGCGCGGACGACGGCCGGGCAACCTGGAGCGCTGCGAGCGGTGAAAGCGCCAACTGCGAAGGTGTCGAATGAGAGGGCGTCCGAAGGACGGACGGCTAAAAGAGGACGGACACACGAGCAAAAAAAGCCCGCTACCGCCGCGGATGTGGAGCGAATTACCGCGACCCTGCTCGAGGCGCTTTACGCTTGCGGGTATTTGCATGCGAAATCCGGAAAGGTGCCCAGGGAAAAAGTGCGGAGATTGTTGCGGCGGCATAAGCTCTCGGCGAATGACGCGGATCTGTGGCAGAGCATGCTGGGACAGGTTTTATGGAAATTGCGGAAACGTGGTGATGCGGAGTAACGCTGCGTTCTATGCGCGCGTCATTTTTCGCGTGGATGTCGCGGATTCAACCCGATCAGCCAACGCATGAGCCTTGTAAGCTCCGCCCAAAAGCTGGCAAGCCGTGAAAATTGGCGGCGGGCGCGGGCCCGCGACGATCTACGAGCGGCGGGCCGCTAGGCCGTGAGGCGCCGCGCCACGATCGCTTTTTTAGGCCCCATCGCCGGCAGAATGGTGGCCATCTTGCGAATCATGGCCACTACCAGGCGCTTGTCGCCATCGGAGAGCGTGGTGCTGTACTTCTTGATCTCCGCCAAGAAGCGGATTTCGTCTCCGGAGAGCTCGCCAAGCATTTTTTGCGTCTCTTTGTCCCGTGGCGTTTCAGTGCCGGGGAAAAAATCCGCTAGAGAAATGTCCATGGCCTGCGCGATCTTCGCGAGCGTCTCAAGCGAGGGCACGGTGTGCCCGTTCTCGACGCGCGAGAGATAGCAGCGCAGCAAGCCGGTACGCCGCTCGATGTCACCCTGGGAAAGGCCGCGTTGACTGCGGTAGCTTTTGATCACTTCGCCGATGTTCACCCTGGGTTTTTCTTTTGGCACGTTGTACCTCCACCTGAGGGGTATCCTATTTACTAACAGCAGGAAGGGCAAGCAAAAAGTGGTAGGGAATGTTCACAATTTGATAACGGGGGTGGCACAAGTCGAACTGTCCCGAAATGGAACAGGATAAAGTCCCACAGTGGAACCGCATCGAGTTCCGCAATGGAACAGATACGGTCCGTTTCGTCGCCACCGGACGCTCCACTTTTTCCTGGTGGCCGGCCCTACGCGAGGCGCCGGTCGACGCGCGCTAGCGCGCGGTGGCGTTTACGGTCGCGGGTTGCTGCAGCCGGAATTCCAGCAGCGTTTCGCTGGGCACCTTAACCTCTTTGCCCCGGGTGAAAACTTGCACACCCGCGCCCACCGCGGAACCCGCACCCGCGCCAATGGCCGCGCCGGGCCCCCCTCCTGCTATACCGCCAAGGATGGCGCCGAGTACCGCGCCACCGCCCACCTTTTTGGCGGTGTCGCCGCCACGTCCCTTGCCCTTAAGAGTATAGTCGTCGCTGACCAACGGGTAGGTTGCTCCGTCGACGACCAGGCTCGTCAGTTGCAACTCCAATTCCGCGCTCCCACTGAAATGCCCGGCTTCCTTGGCGTAGTCCAACTTGCCATAGACGTCTGCGCCCCGGTGCGCCACCACGGTGCCGTTGATCACGAGATCGGTCTCCAGGCTGGCATGGAAAATATCGCCGACATTGTTTTTCTTCGAGTCCACGCTATCAATCATGCGGATGAGCAGGGCCTGCCCCGAGGGAAGGATCACTGATGTACCGGGCGCGACATTTGCCGTCGGCGTGCCGGACGCCGATAGCGCTGCCGCACCGGGAGGCGGAGTTGCTGGCGGACGCGGCGCGTCCGGAAGCGAGGAGGGCGGAGGCGGCGCGGCGCTATCCTGTGCCTGCGCGTCAGGCGACGCACCATTGTCCGGTGCCGGAGGAGCTGCACCATTCACCTGTGCTGGAGGTGGGGCGTTGTCTTGTTCGTGGTAGTTGGCGGTAAAGGTCAGCGCCACAATATCGCTGACGCCAAAGGTCTTGACCTCGCCGTTCCACTCAAAGCGCAGGACGGCCTGCGTCCCGCCCAGGAAACGGCCTTGCAGCACGCGGCCATCCTTTAGTTCAAGCGTGTCCGCCACCGCGGCACCGGCCAGCAGCAACGCAAATGTGGAGAGCGCAATAAATTTATTGCAAGGATTCAAGGTACACCTCTCATAACGGCCAGCTTGGCGTCAGCAGCACAATGGGAAGCGGAGCCGAGCCACCGGGGACTTTGCGCCAGCCATGGTAACGCATTCTGCAAATTATAGGTCATTGGATGAATGGCGCGCTGCGTTTGGTTGTGTGTGTTTGTTTGCGCAGATTGGTTGCGTACGCTTGTCGCTATTGGGCTGCGGAGCTCCATGGCACGGCACTTAGACCACGATAGGAGTGATGGGCAAACGCGAAAAGGCCTCCGGAAGTTGCAATTACGTTGGGGCGAGTGTGGGTGCATGCGTAGTTTGGGTTGGTCTCGGTAGAAGGTAGACCAAGAGTGCAGCCGCCAGAGAACTTGCGGCGATGACGTTGGTCATCAACACGTATGAATGATAGCGGTCGAAGACACGACCCATCAGCAGAGCTCCGCCGGCCGCGCCGAGCGTGCTGGCGGCCATGAAGTACCCGAGAAATTCTCCGTACGATGCGAGGCCAAAGTAGCGGCCCACCAGATAGGGCATGACGCCGTTGTCAGCGCCAAGGGCCGCTCCGAGGAATATCACGGCCAGCGTAAGCGCCACTCCGGGGCGGCCCACACCGATTCCTGCGACACCGATACCGGAGAGCGTCAGCATCAGCGCGGTAACTCGAGCGGCAGGAAAGCGATCGAGGCAAACACCGATCAAGAGGTGTCCCGCGATCGCGGAGCCGCCGAGCACGGAGACGAGTCGAGCGGCGGCATCGGCGGTCATGCCACGGTCCGTTAACAGGGGCACCAAATGGGTTAAGACGCCGACGTACGTGACGCCAATTATGGCGGAAACGGCGAGCAAGGTCAGGAATGGGTAGCTCGTTAGGATCTGCGACCTTGGAAGGTGCGGGCACGGAACAACGTCGGGGGTTTTCGCTGCGAGGTGAGAGGTGGCCGCAGCTTTCGCGGCGGGAGCGTCCTTTAATACCAGTGCGACCGGAATGGTACCCAGCGTTAGGGTGCACGCGCCCAGCATCATGTACGCCGAGCGCCACCCGTAATGCGAAATCAGATATTGCGCGAATGGCGGAATCATCACGCTGCCAAGTCCGGCGCCGCAGGCCAAAATGGAAAGCGCCATGCCGCGACTGCGATCGAACCACGTGGAAATGACCTTGCCGTAGGTGAGCGCGGAGGTGCCCGCGGCGGCCGGCCCCATCAGGACGGCGAGGGCGTAAAACTGCCATAAGCGCCCAGTGAGAAAGCTCTGAGAAGCAAAAACGACGGCATAGAGAACGGTGGAGAATAAGATCACGCGCTTCCGGCCAAAACGATCGCCGAGTCGCCCGACAAAAGGCGCAGTTAACGCATAGACGACGCCAGCGATGGACGTGAATCCGGAGATGGCTTCCCTGCTCCATTGGAACGCGGAGGCCAGCGGTTTGAAAAAGAGTCCGAAGGCGAAAAACATTCCGGCGGCGCCGAGGACGTAGCCAAGCAAAGCTACGGCCACCATTTTCCAGCCGCTGCTCCACTCGTCTCTCCAGCTCAAGGATGCGGGAAGTTCGGCGACCGCGCCGGAAACGCCGAGGGATGGATGGGCCATGACGAAACGCGACTTTCCGGGGACACGCGTCTTTCTGTGTGTGCCACTATACTGAAAAAAGGTCTTGGAGCGGCAAATTGTTGCCGGCGCGGCCGACGTACTTATGGTTCGACAGTGGCCGGGACGACGTTGTAGCCATCTACCTCAATCGCCGCAGGTTGTCCTGCCTCAGCGTATTTCACAGACAGTTCACGCTTTTCACCAGGAAGCAGCGAGAAGTAATTGTCCTCCCAAAATACCGGGACCAAATCCGGTCCACCCTTGCCACTGGTCAACCGCAGATGCACCATGAAGGCGATGCTCTTTGTGGGATTATTCACTACCAGGTGCATCGCCCGAGACTGGCCCGGACCGGGTTCGCCGCCCGTTGAGACGATTGCCACTTGTACTTTCACCTCCGGCAAGCTGCTCAACCCTGTCAGATCGGCAAAGTCTTTCTGCGGCGTATAGACGGTATCCTGTTTGTGCGCCCAATCGAGGGTATCGGGCTTGGTGGAGAGCCAATAAAAATTGTCGCTGACCAAAGCGCCGCTGGTCTCGCGTAATTGCAAGCGCAGGAAATACGTCTTGCTGATTCCGGGGACGGCCGGCAAATCGAACGCTTTGCGGCTGCTGTCGGGAGCGAGGTCGATTGTAGCCTCCTGAGAGGCCTTTTCGGTGGCATCGAGGTCGTAAATTTTCGCGACGGCTTTCATGCCCTTTTTCGCGGCGAAGGTGCCGTTAATTACCGCTACGGAATTGTCGTCATACGAATATTGAATGTGGACCGGCTCGCAGGCTTTTTTGGTTCCGAAATAGCCGCCCGCGGGCACGAGGTAATAGTCATATAGGTGCCAGATCAGCGAGGGCCATGCATTGTTGAGCATCCACTGGATCACGCCCGTGGAGGTGTATTTGTTGCGCGCGTAGGCTTCGAACATGGCGCGCTGGCCGTCGTAGGTTACCGCCTGCGCCTTGCGAAGATAGTCATCGAGCGAAGTGACCTGACCATAGCGACGATTCAAACCGTCGGTGAAGACATCCACGGTGGTGAAGCGTTCGCCGCCGGCGTGGTAATTCCAGACCTCGTCGATCGGCCACAAATGTTCTTTGGGAATGAAGCGCTCCAGACTCTCGCGCGGCGGAATCGCCGGGCCCGGACTTGTTTCCGTGTTGTAGCCATACGCCCCGCCGGCGTGCTTGTCGTTAAGCCAATAGACTGGGGGCACGTATTCATAAGGGCCGGTCATTTTCACGCCGGAAGGTCCGGTGACGGTCGTGGCCGTTTCGGATGCGGACGATAGCGATGGATTCTGCCAGTCCAAATCCTTCAGTATTCCGAGATAAACTTTTTCGACCTCGGCTGGCGGCGGGTTATCGCTGCCATACAGCCACACAAACACGCTGGGATGCTGGCGCAAAATGCGGATCTGACTCTTGAGCGATCCGGCCGACACGGCGTGCTGCTCATCTTTCCATCGCGACCAGCGCTCCCACCCGTCACAACAGGTCCATCCGGGCATGACCAGAATTCCGAGGCGGTCGGTCTTGGTAAAAAACTCTTCGCGGTCGATGCGGCCTTCGAGGCGAATGGTGTTCATACCCATGTCGCGCACGTAAGCCAGATCGGCGTCGAGCTTCGCGGACGACCAGCGAAACAGTAGATCCGGCGCCCAGGCCGCACCGCGAATCAGCACGTTATGGCCGTTTATTTTGAAAAGTCGCGCGCCCTCGGGAGTCAGCTCGGAAGTGACCTCGCGAATGCCAAACGTGGTGCTGGCGGAATCGCTGGTTCCCTGACCTGCGGTTTCAAATGTGAAATTCGCAGTATACAAACTTGGCTCGCCCATGGTGTATGGCCACCACAATTTCGGATGGACCAACTGCAACTCCGCAAACTGTTCCGGTGAAAAACGCACGGTTTTCGTTTCTCCCGCCGCCAGCGTCACCGCCTGATTCAGTTGCACCCCGTCCATCGCAAACTTTAAGTTTCCTTGCACTGGATGATTCGCGACGTTGTGCAAGTCAGCGCTCGGGGTAAGGGCGGCCGTTGCGTAAGTCTTGTCCAGTCGGGAAGCCACGTACGGATTGCGCACCGTGACATCGCCGCTGGAGGTCAAAAACACTTCTTTCCAGATCCCCATGCTCTTGTCCGGCGGCGTGGGATTCCAATCCACCCAGGTGATGCCTAAATCCTCCTTGCCGGGAGCAAATATCTCAAGCGCCAGAGCATTTGGCTTGTTGCTTTGAAGATATTTCGTCACATCAAATTCATACGTGCGATAAGTTCCCGCGACTTCCTTATCTCCGGCAATCTTTTCCCCGTTGATCCAGATATTGGCGCGGTAATTGATGCCCAGAAAATGCAAGAAAGTATTCGCCCTCTCGGCTCCTCCAGGCGAAGCAAATTCCGTGCGAAACCACCAAGAACATTTGAATGGACTGTCCTTCGGCATCTCCTGGATGGCAAAAAACGTTTTGCTCGAATAATCCATCCCCGGAAACGCCTTCAAATTCGTTCCATAATCGGGATCGGGATATGTTTTGTCTGCCACGAGGGCGCCCACCACCGTGGCCGGAATATCCGCTTTGTGCCAGCCAGCGGCGTCAAATCCCGCCGTAGAAACTTTCTCTCCCGAAGCTTTCGCTACACACGAGGATTGCAGCTGCCATCCTTGGTGGAGGAATATTTTCGACGGAGCCGCTGCGGGTTCAGCCAACTGCCCATGCGCTTCGCCCGCCATTCCGAAGCCCAGCAACAACGCAACCATGACGAGAAAAACTTTCCACAAACGTGGCAAACGCGACATAAGGCTCCTAAGCGAAACAGCTTTGATTCCTAAAAGAGGCGGGACACGCATTGTCAGTCCGCGTAGCTCATATTAAACCGATTTAATATGAGCGATATAGTTTTTTTAATCAAACACCGCTCACACCGTCGAAGCACGTCGTTGACCCACGCCCGTCACACTGTTCGTGATGCCAGTCTCGCACCCCGGCCATCCGTGCTGGTGCCTCCGTACTATTCGCAGCAGACCTTCCGCGCGCAACAATCTCTCATGCGACTGCCACCGACTCGTTGGATCATACAAACCTACCTCAAACTCACAGCCCTGCTCGTGATTCTGGCTGGCGCCATCCGTCTTCTAGACCGCTAAAGGGATGCCGCCGCTGCGACGCGTATGACGCCGTCGGAGCTTCGAGCGACTCTGGCGCCTGCCGCTTTGACCGGCCGAGCTCGCACCGATGGCACCTTTCATACCATCCGTACCCGTGCCCCTTTAGACAAAATACAGAATCTCCTGTACTTGTCAGAGCGATGCGCCTAGGGTCAACTACCAAACAATTGTGAAGAACATCGGTTGATACCGGCAAGGAGGGGCATCGTGTCTCAGGGCGCACTCGAAACCAGCCATGCTGTATCGCACAGGATGCTGACCGAAAACGGACGCCGTCGAAGTGCCAGGGTCGTCCTGCGGGTTCCTCTTCGTCTGTCAGCCAGGATGCCGAGCGGCCAACGAATACACGTTGCGGCCGAATCCCTCGTGGTGAATGCACCTGGCGGCCTACTCGACGTCGGCATGGAGATGGCTCCCGGCCAGCGCATACTGCTGAATAACCTCAAGAGCGCGGAATATGTGACCGGTACGGCGCTGCGCGTCGAGAGCGTGGACCAGGGCCGGTTTTCAGTCGCCTTCGAATTCGAATTTGCTCCACCCAACTTTTGGCCGGTAAGGTTTCCCCCGGCCAATTGGTCACACGTCCAATAAGCGGGATCAGGAAAGGACGCAAAAACCCACATCAAACTTGCGAAAAATGGTCCCGGAGAATGGAGTCGAACCATCACGATCTTGCGATCACTGGATTTTGAGTCCAGCGCGTCTGCCAGTTCCGCCACTCCGGGCAATGTTTAAAAGTAACACGCTGCTTCGCCACACTCAAGCCGCGGCTCGCAGGCCGCGGCACACGCCGCCGTCAAAACCGTACACCCTACAAAGGCGCTTGCCCCACTTCCGGCACAGCAGCTAAACTCCGCGTGCACCCTATGCCCACGGACCAATATGTGGCTGCCCCGGCAGCTGCCGCGCCGAAGCGCAGCCTGAAGGGATTCTGGGCGCTCATTGCCGTGCAGTTTCAGGTCGCCTTCAACGACAATGCGCTGAAATGGCTGGTCAGCTTCCTGGTACTCGAATCCGCCTTCTCCAAAGGCGATCGCGACCTCTGGTTCGTACTCGTCGTCCCACTGCTCTTTTCCATTCCCTTCCTCCTCTTCTCCATTCCCGGGGGCTATTTCGCCGACAAATACAGCAAACGCAGCGTCACCCTCGGCACCAAGTGTCTCGAACTCGCCACCGTGACGCTGGCCACCTTCGCGCTGGCCACCGATCAACTGGTACTTTGCGCCGCCTGCCTCTTCCTGATCAGCTCGCAAGCTGCCATTTTCGGCCCCACAAAGTACGCCCTGCTTCCCGAATTGCTGCCCACGGAAAAATTGAGCTGGGGCAACGGTATCATCGAGCTGACCACGCTGCTCTCCGCGATTCTCGCTGCCCTCGCCGCCGGATTTCTCGCCCGCACCTTTCACGGCCGCCAGATTTGGTCCGGCGCGCTTTTCTTAGTGCTCTCCGCCAGCGGTTTGCTGTGCGCCCTGGGCATCGACAAGCTGCCGGCCGCGGGCCCCTCTCGCCGCTTCAAATGGAACTTCGCCGGGGAACTTTTCAGCGAAATCAACCACATGCGTGAAGACCGCACGCTGTTGACAGCGGTCGTCGCCAACACGTTTTTCTGGTTTCTGGGTTCCCTGCTGTTGCTGAACATCGTGCTGTATGCCACCGATATTCTCCACGTCGACGAAGTCCACAGCAGCTACCTCCTCGCAGGACTCAGTCTCGGCATCGGCATCGGTAGCTTCCTCGCAGGCTTGGCCTCGGGACGTAAAATCGAATACGGCATGGTGCTTCCCGGCATCGCCGCCATCTCCCTCATGGCTGCGTTCTTGTCGCTGCCGGGATTCAGCTTTACGGCCGTGCTCATACTGCTGGCGTTTCTAGGCGGTGCAGGCGGCTTCTTCGTCGTGCCCATCAACGCCTCTATCCAGCATCGCCCGCACCCTGACGAAAAAGGCCGCACCATTGCCGCCGCCAATCTGCTTTCGTTCATCGGTGTAGCGCTGCAGCCGCTGGCACAGTACGCCATGTTGCACCTCGGACATCCCAATCCCGCACGCATCTTCCTGATTTGCGCGGTTATGAGCCTGGTCATGGCCCTCGTCCTTTTCCGCATGCTCCCGCAACTCTGGCCCGCCGCCCTCGGCTGGACTCGTCTCCGCCCAAGCGTTACCCTATAGCCTCGTTCGACAGGGGTCCCGTCTTTCCGGGACATTCGAGCGGGCGATTATCAGCGCTTTGCAGGCACTTCGAGGAAAGTATGGCCACGGTGACCACATGGGCCGGCGCCCATCCGACGCCACATCCAGCGCCACGTCCAGCGAAAGACGAGCATCGGAATCTGTCCTCTTCCATGAACCGCGTTCTGACGGAACTCGGAAGTCTGCGCGACTCTGCTCGCGGCTCCCACACCACCGCGCGCAACTCGTCACGCAAGTCTGCGGATAACGAGAACGCCGTTCACGACCTGCGCGTCAGCATTCGCCGCTGCCGCTCCATCGCCAGCGTCATGGAAGAGGTCGACCCCGATCCCGCCTGGCCGGAAATGCGTCAGGCCGCGAAAAAACTTTTTCAGGGCCTGGGCGAGCTGCGCGATTCGCAAGTACGAAAAGGCTGGATCGAAAAACTAGCGCCCGCCGAAGATCCCATTGCCGCGCACTTGCTCGCTGAATTTACCGCTCGCGAGCCGCAACTCCTCCAGCAAGCGCTGCACGCCGCCCGCAAGTTCGACGAAAAAAATTGGCAGCGCCTCGAACGCGTCTTGCGCCGGCGCAGCCACCTAATTCCTCCGGGCAGCGTAGCCGCGGAATGTCTCGCGCTTCAACGTTTTGAAGCTGCCAAAGAATTGCACGCACGGGCCTTGCGCACGGAAAAATCCAAGCCGTGGCACGCCTTGCGCGGCCACGTGAAGCGCTTCCGCTATACGGTGGAAAATCTTCTCCCCCAGCACCACGCTAGTTGGCGCGAAAATCTCAAGCGCGTGCAAGACCTGCTGGGCGACGCGCACGACTTGGACGTGTTGAAAGAAACCGTTGAATCCGCCGCTGTCGGCGACGCGGAAGCCTCGCGCCGCATCTGGCGCGAAATTCTCGCTCGCGAACGCTCCGAGCGCATCGCCGCGTACCGCCAGTTGATGGTCGGGAGCACCAGCCTGTGGAGCGCCTGGCGTCACGCCCTGCCCCACGGTGAGCGCCTGCAAGCCGCCGCCATGGGCCGCCTGCGCGCCACGGCGCGTGCCGCTGACGTGCGCCCGCGCCGCACCGCCCGCACCACGCGAATCGCCAGGTCGCTTTTCGATTGTTTGCGCCGCGCCAAAGCCTCGGAAACCTTCACCAACCCACGCGCTCGTCAGCTTCTGGTCGCAGCTGCCAGCCTCATCAGCGTCCGCAACCCGGTCGCTGGCAAAACCCCACAACCAAAATCCGCACAAAAAGCTGCGCACAGATTTTTGCAGCAATTGCCGATGCCGCCGGGCTTTTCAACGCAAGACTGGGCCGTCTTGCTGGCCACGGTCCGCTATCACCGCGGCGCCGAACCGCGGGAGAAAAGTCCCGTATTCGCAAAATTGTCTGTCGGCCAGCAAGCCGAAGTCCGCGCCCTCGCCGGCGTTCTCCGCTTGGCCCGCGCTCTGCGGAAATCCGGCGTGGACACCGCATCCCGCTTTCGCGCTGAAGTCACTCCCGAAGCCATCCTCCTGCGCATTCCTGGCCTCCCGGACTCGATAGAAACCGCCGCCCGGCTCGCCGCCGCCAAACATCTCCTGGAGGTCTGCTTGGCCCAGCCCATCGTCCTGCGCCCAACACCGAAGCCCACGCAAGTCGCAGCTCCCGCCTCAGCGCCAGAAGCCGAACTGCTACACTTCGCCGCCGCCTCGGATTAGACTCTGGACGAATTAGAATAGGAATTGTCGCATCACTTGTCCTGTTTGTATGCCCGCCGCAACAACTTAGGCGGCGCCAGCCAGATCAACTCCCCGTTTGGCGGTGAAACGCGCTTTAACTCCACCAGCGCAACGCCCGCCTTCTTCAATGCGGTGCAAGGATTCCTCGCGCCCAGCGCCAGCGCCACGATGTCGTCCACCTGCGGCCCATGTCCAAACAAAAAAATCCCCGACGAGTCCTTGTCCTTGGCCAGTTCGCGAAACAGCAGCCCCGCATCCGCCCCCGGCAAAAGCAAATCCGTGCAACGGATCTTTTGCTTCGCGTAGCCGAGCGCCCCGGCAAAGATCTCCGCCGTTTGCATCGCCCGCACGTACGGACTCGAGAGCAGCAAATCCGCCGTAACCCCAAGCTCCGCCACGCCGCGCGCCACCTGCCTCGTCTTGGAAATCCCTTCCTCCGTCAAATAGCGCTCGGCCTCCGGAGGACATTTGGCATCCTCACGATCGATCGCGATTCCATGACGCACCACGTAAATCTGCATCTCTAGAAAAATCCTTTCTTTTAAGCCATCGATTGGCGGAAATATAATTTCACGTGAAACTCTTTTTCAAACAGCCCCGCGCTGCGCGTAGCGTCCCGCAAATCTTCCGCGGCGTCGCCGTGCGCATCCACCTGCAACGCCACGGCCCCGCGCTGAAACGAAGTATGCAGATTCGTGACGCGCTGCCGGTGCGAATGATCCAGCGCCTCGGCTACGCGCACAATCGCTGCCAGCCGCCGGGCGATGCGCTTATCCGCATTATTCAACGCCGCGTACCCCGGATGGTGGCCGGCGGGAATCGACTTGCGGTTGTGGTAACGGACCAGCGCCGCGACAATATTCCGGTCTCGCCCCTCGAGCCCCGGCATATCGCCATACAGCGCCAGGTATTCTCCATGTTTATGGTGGCCGCGATGACTCACGCGATGCCCAACATCGTGCAACAAAGCCCCCGCCTCCAGCAACACGCGCGATTGCGCCGGCAAATGATGCACCGGCTGCAACTGATCGAACAGCATCACCGCCATTTCCCGCACATGTTCCGCATGTGTATGGTCGTACTCCAGACGCCGTCCAAAACTCCGCGTCCCCACCAACAACTGCCGCGCCGCCGAATTGTAGCGATGCGGCTCCTTCCGCGAAAACGCCTCGCGCGCAATCTCCTGCAACAAACCTTCGCGAATCCCCACGCTGGGAATCACCAGGCACCGCGCATTCAAATATCTTCCCAGCGTGATAAACGTAATCGCGGCGATGCCCATCACGTCTGCGCGATCCCGCCGCACGCCGTAACTTTTCATGCGCTCGCGCAGATCGCGCTTCAAAAGTTCTGGCAGCCGCTCGCGCAACAAGGAAAGTTCAATCGTCGGCAAGCCCTTCTGCCGCGGACCCGGCGCTACGTTCGCCAGCGTCTCCGCGTTCCCGCCCAGCGCTACCGCTACGCCATCGCCAATATTCGGCGGCGACGGCAGTTTCGATTCGAGCAGCGCCCGCACATATTTCCGCACTTCTTCCGCTTGCGCGGGCATTACCACACCAGGAATATCCAGCGTGGTCATCAACCGCACCGTGCCTACCGGCAGTTGCGCCGATTGCGTCACGCGATGGTCCTGCAACAGGCTAATCTCCAGACTTCCGCCACCCAGATCGATGATGCAGCGCGGCGGCGACTCCGGCCCCAACGCGGAAATCACCGCTTCCCGTCCCAGCCGCGATTCCTCGACCGCGGAAATCACTTCCACCGCAATCCCGGATTTTTGTTTTATACGCCGCAGAAACGCTTCGCGGTTGCGCGCTTCACGTGTCGCGCTGGTGGCCACCGCGCGATAACGCGTCACGCCGTACTCATCCATGATTTCCTTGAAGTGCGTGAACGCTTTCGCCGCTTTATTGAAGATTTCTTCGCTGAAGCGATGCCGCAGGAAAACGCCTTCGCCGAGGCGCAGCGAATACCGTTCGTTGTGCAGTGGCTCGATATCCATCGCCGAATACGCTCGCGCCACGCTCAGGCGGACCGCGTTGGAACCGGCGTCAATCGCGGCGATGTGCACGGGCTCGGACATTTAGTGGTTTACCGCCAGAGGTGTGCCAGCGCTGCGGAGGGTGTGTATTTCGTCGCGCGAATCCCGAGGCCTTCGCCAATTTTCAAACGCAGTTGCTTGTTCACGTGCGACACGCTGGCCTCGCCATCCAGCTCGATAAAACTATTCTTCTTCGCCATCACTTCAAATTCCCGCTTGATCATCGTCTGGTAGCGGATGAACGACCAGTACAAATCGTGCGAAAGCGACATGTCGCGCCCGGCTTCCCAATAACTGATGGCCTGCGCTTTTTTGAATTCTCGCGCAAACGCCGTTTCCGGCCGCACGTTCAGCCAAAACGTCAAGTGCGGGCGCAGCGCCATGGCGTACAAGCCGCTCAAATAATCGCGGTTGATGCCGCGCACCACGCCGCGCGCAATCAACGTAAAAATAAATCGGTCCGCTAGCACCACGGCGCCCGAACGCAGCGCCGGCAAAATGCGATGCTCCACTTGGTCGAAAAAGTCGGTAGCGTACATGAGGGAAAGGGTTAGCCGCGTCACCGCATTCTTCGCCAGCAGTTCGTCGATGTCCCGCCCCACCAGATTGGAGCGCCGCAACCCGCTGGTCTGCACCGAAAATCCTTCCGATTCCAGCCATTCCTGCAACAGCGCGATTTGCGTGGAACGCCCTGACCCATCCATTCCCTCAATCACCACCAATTGCCCGGTAATTTCCGTGGGATCGAACCCCACCAACGGCTCACCGAAAAAATATTGCGAACTGGATTCCTCCGCGGCAGCGCTTTTTTCTCCGCCAGCAGGTTTTTCGCTGGTGGCTTTCCCCACTGCAGGAGCGCCAACAGGCGCGCGCCCATCCAAAGCTCCGTTGCCGCCAACCTTATCTTTTTCCGAATCCGACATGACTATTCCTGCTCCGGCACATGCGCGCGCGGCGCAAAACGCTTCAAATCAATCTTCGACGCCACAATATCGCGCATCTGTTTCTGCAATTTATTCACCGGCAAGGTCCCATCCAATACTACAAAATTATCTGACTCCACCATCTTGTCGTAACCTTCCAGAATCCGCGCCTGAAACAACCGGAAACTCTCCGCCCGATCGTAGGACAATCCCAAATCCATCCCCGCTTCGTAATACTTCAATTTCGGCCGCCCGCTCAAGATGCGATGCACGGCCACATCGAGGGGCGCGCGAAAATAAAACGTAATGTCCGGGATCGGTGCAAAACGATAAAGATTCCGCAACCACCGCGGCGGGCACCCGCGCGCCGCATCCCGCGCAAACGCCGTGTAAATATAACGATCCGCGAGCACCAAATAATCGCCCTGCAAAAGCGGCATGATCTGCCGTTCGCAGCGATCCGCAAAATCCGCCGCATGCAAAAGCGAAAACGTGGTGGGAGTAAGCAATCGCCGCTGCTTCCCCCGTCGCGTCGCCGACTTCACCAAGGGCGAAGAATTCCATTCCGTAAAATGCAGCCGGTACCCGCCAATCTCCAGCCAGCGCTTCAACAAATATAATTGCGTGCTCTTCCCCGACCCGTCCGTCCCCTCCACAACAATCAGCGCCCCCGGGTAAGCCCGGCTGGGCACCGGCCGTCCCGGCTGCGGCAGGGTAGACTTCCCCGCCTCCGCCCGCAACTCCTTCTTAGCCCCGTCCTTCGGCGCATCTTTGACAATTTCTTGATTATCCATCAGTCCCCAAACTCCACGATTCTCACCAATCTATATTTAATTTCCTTGTAGGGGCGTCCCACACGGCGGGACTGCGCCCCAGCTAGCCCAGCCGCACGAACAAAAACAGGTTGTACTCCGCCAAATAGCCGCCCGGAGAAGATTGTCATTCGGAGCGAGGCAAGGAATCTGCTTTTCTTCCGCCCTCGCGCAACAAACGCGTTAAAACAAAGTCACCTTGATATGTAAAAACTTCTTCGGATTCTGCCGAAAATCCCCAATCAACAATCTCATATCCCCGGTTAACCCCGCCAAATTGTCATACAGCGCTGGATCCGAAAACAATTTCCCCGCCGTAGTCGTATTGTCATTCAGCTTCGCCGTGGCATTAGCCAGATTCGTACCCGTATCCCGCAGTTTGTTGTACAGCGCATCGTCCGTAATCAGCTTTCCCAAACTCCCCTTCCCCGCCCGCGCATCATCAATCATCCCATTGCCGTTCGCCAACGCTTGTTTAGCCTGATCATACAAAGTCGGATCATTCAACAATTTTCCAATGGTCCCCTTACCGGCCCGCGCATCCGTGATCATGCCGTTCACATTGTCCAGACTGTTGTCCACCTTCACATACATCTCATCCGAAGCCACCAATTTCCCCAAAGTCCCGCGCCCCGCCTGCACTCCGGCGATCAACGCATCGCTCTTCGTCAGCACGCCATTCAAATGGTCATAAGCCGCCGGATCATTCACCAATTTCCCCAGTGTCCCCTTACCCGCTTTTATGCCGTCCAGTAAATCCTGCACGCCGACTGAAACCGCCGCCAAATTGGCCATCACATCCACAGCGGTAGTCGGTGGCACCGTATCGCCATCCTTCAGCGACACGCCGGTAAACCCGCGCGTCACATTGATATATTTATTCCCCAGCAGACCCTCCGTTACCAGCCCCGCCGTCGAATCCGTCAAAATATCCTTCTCATATTTCTGTTCCACCCGCATGGTCACTTTAATGTTGTGGCTCTTATCCACCGATTGCCCCGCCGTCCGCGGTACCAGCACAATCCCCACCACGTTCCCCACCGCCACGCCATCCACGCGCACGGTCGCCCCGTTCGCCAGCCCGGACACGTCCGCCATATAGGTATTCAGCCGGTACTTCGGTCCCAGAAATCCCGGCCCCGTGACATAAAAAATTCCCGCGCCCAATATAGCCAGCCCCACCAGCACGAACAGCCCCACGCGCAATTCGGTCCAGGACAGCTGTCTCCGTTGCGCCATCTCTAAGTTCCTCCGCAAAACCAAGTGCTCAGTAGTACAGACACTCTCGCCCGTGCCAAATCGCGCCCACTGCAAAAAACTGCACAGGCAAAAGCTCCTGTGCTACTGACGCTCGCTCAAACCAAAAACCGCCGAATATACGGATCTTTCGAAGTCATCACTTCTTCGGGCGTGCCGTCAAAATAAATTCCGTTGTCGTACTCCTCATTTCCTGCTTCGTTTTTACCCTCCAGGTGCCGGTACACCATAAACCGCGTCACCGCCCCCGCCTGCTGCCCTTTTGCCAGCCGCACCACGCTCTTCTCTTTCGCATCAAACCGGAAATTCGCCAGCGCGAATCCATCCTGCAATCGATGCGTCGCCAGCAGCGAGGTCACGCCATAAACATCCCGCAACCGCAAAATCAAAGTGATGATCGTTTGCGAAGTCACCGGGTCCAGCCCCGCCGTTGGCGAATCGTACAGCACAATCTCTGGCCGGCTCACCAGCGCTCGCGCGATCGAAACCCGCCGCCGCATCCCGCCGGAAAGCTCCGACGGCAGCATCTCGAGCGTGTGTCCCAGCTCCACAAACTCCAAAACTTCCTCGACCCGCGGCGCAATCTCCGACTCCGGCACATGCTCTTCGCGCAACCGGTAGGCTACATTCTCCTCCACGGTCATGGAGTCAAACAGCGCCCCCTCCTGAAACACAAATCCAATTTTCCGGCGGAACTCCAGCAACTCGCGCTCACTCATCTCCGAAACATCTTCACCAAGCACTTCGACGCGTCCAGACGAGGGCCGCAGCAATCCCGCCGCCAATTTCAAAGTCAACGTCTTCCCGGTCCCCGTCTCCCCAAGCAAAATCAATGTCTCGCGCTCCGCCACCGCGAACGAAACCCCGCGCAGAACTTCGCCCTCGTCAAATCCCATCGACACATCGCTAAATTTCACCGCAGGCCCGCCATGCAAATCCGCCCGCGAATATTCACTCGTCGCAGCCCCAGCGATCACCATAAATCGTTTCTATCTCCCAGTTACTTCCTTGCCCCTTTTTTCCCTAAAAAATCTTATCCGACATATACAGCGCAAACTTCGTCAAAAACAAATCCGCAATAATAATCATCACCGACGACACCACCACCGCCTGCGTGGTAGCCCGCCCCACCCCCTGCGTTCCGCCCCGCACCGTCAACCCCTTGTAACAACCCACCGTCGCCAAAATAAATCCATAAACCACCGGCTTCGCCAACCCCTGCATCAAATCCCCGAGATCCAGCGCATTAATCGCCCGCGTCCAAAACTCCACCGCCCCCAGTCGCAACGAGAACATCGCAGAGATGCACCCGCCCAAGAGACCCACGAAATCATTGAGTGCCGTCAGCAATGGCACCATCAGCAAAGTCGCCACCACCCGCGGCGTCACCAATTTGCGGTAAGGATCCGTCCCCATCGCCCGCATGGCATCCACCTGCTCCGTAACCTGCATCGACCCCAGCTCTGATGCAATTCCCGAAGCACACCGCCCCGCCACCAATAATCCCGTCAACGTTGGCCCCAACTCGCGCACCAGCGCAATCGACACCGCATCACCCGTCAGCGACGCCTGCCCAAACCGCACAAACTGCGTCGCTGTCTGCAGCACCAGTACCGCGCCTATAAATAGTCCCGCAAGCAAAACAATTGGCAGCGACCCAACGCCGATATCGTCCATCTGCGTCAATGTGTCTTGGAAGTAGAACGGCCTGCTAAAAATATTGCTTACCGATCGCGCGCAAAGCAGCGAATAATCCTGCACGCCCGCCACGAACGTGCGAAACACGTCCGTCAACACTTCGCGCACCGGCGTGCGCACATCCGCCTTGACTTCCGGGCCGGTTACCTGAAGAGGAGCGTCTGCCACGTGTCCGTATGTCCGTCGGAAGTCCCGCTTGCAGCGGCCGCTGTCTACCGGCGCATACTTCTACTCGCCGCCCACAGCTTAACCTGCCGAAGTTCAGCCAAATCCTCCGCCAAGAGCCCCGTCAAAACTCCCGTGAAGCAGCGTAACCGCCCCATCTCATCGCGTCAAGCAACCCTTCACCACGCCTGTATCCCCAACCCCTCACGTCTTCCCGGCAAGAACTCGATTTCCTCTCGCCGAACATTCCAATGGCGCCAATGGCGGCGACACACTCTGTCGGGATGTCCTGCATTGCGGGACTGCGCCCCATCTTGGCACGGCCTATCCGCCCGAGTTTTTCTTGTTGCCGCGGGTTAGCGACGATCCAGAAGGACCGCGACTCCGTACTGCGGCAAGCTAATTGTGGATGCATCTGTTCCGTCAAGCAGAGATTTCATCGGTCGTGGCAAGATCACCGTCTGGTCGGTACCGTTAAAATTGATCAGCACGAATACCCACTTGCCGTCAGCGACGCGTCGGGATACTTCCACGCCATCGGGCACCGGGCCAAATACCGCCTGGACGCCACTCGTTCGCGTCATCCACGAAGCTGCCGCGGCAGTAAGTTTATCTTCGAGAATTGCGCCGATGTAGGTGAGACGCCCTTTGCCGAAACTTCGCGTGATGGCGCCGGGCTGTCCGTCGAGCCAGCCGTTGCCGTGACCATACCGCAGCAATACCTCCGCGTCCGGACCGGAGGCTTTCAGTTGTTCCGCCCAGACGCTGGCATTGCCGTCGCCCCAACTACCGCTCACCGGAACATCTTTTTCCAGCGCATAGAATTGCTCGACGCGTCCGCCCAGAGCGCTCATCAATATGCCGGGTTGCCGCTGCGGCAACAGCGCATTGAACTCATCCTTCATCCCCGACCGCGGACCCAGCACCAAGTGTCCTCCATTTTTTACATATTCCAGCAGGTGCTGCGCGAGCTCCGCCGGAATTAAATTCAAGTCTGGCGCCACCACAAGTTTGTATTGCTCCAGCGGCGCCTGCGGACTCACCACATCCACCGACTGCGCCAGCTCCCGCAGCGCCCGGTAATAACTCTTCAAGACAGCGCCCTGATCGTACTTCGCGGTGTGCTTCTGCCAGTCAATGGCCCAGCGGCTTTCGTAAGAGTGCAGCAGTGCCACCTGCGACACCGGAGTCGTACCGCGAAACGCGCTCTGCACCTGCGCAAATTCCCGACCGATCTGGCTGACCTCTTCAAGCAGCGGCACCGGCGTACCATCGGGACCGACCAGCGTGCCGTGCATCTCTTCCTGCCCGTTCAGAGCGCTGCGCCATTGCCAGAAATTTACGTCATCTGCGCCGTGGGCGATCGCTTGCCAGGTCATTGCCCGCACTTCGCCCTTATTCAGAAAATTATTCAAGCCCGTCCAGTTCACTGCGCCCGGCTGCGTCTCCATCACCCAAAAATTCTCGCGCTTCAACCCCCGCATCAGGTCATGAGTAAAACCGTTCCACGCTGGATCCACATGCCCGCTGCCGACGTAGTCGTCCCATGAAGCAAACGTCAGCGCCTGGGTCAGCTCATATTGATCGATCCCGTCCCACCAGCCCATTAAATTCCCGGTGATGAATTGCCGCGCATCGGAGTGCGCACGAATCACCTCGATCTGATCCTGCTGGTAAGAAGTCCACGCGTAGCTGACGAACCGCTTCCAATCCAGCAGCAATCCCGGATTATGCCCCGGCTGCGGAAACGGAATTTCGCGCCAATCGTCGTACGTCTGGCTCCAGTAAGCCGTCGTCCAATGCTCATTCAAACCAGCCAGCGTGACATATTTCTTCTTCAGCCAGTCCTGAAACTGTTTTTTCGCGTCGTCGTCGTAAGACATCAGCGCATAGCTATACTCATTGTCAATCTGCCACCCAACCACGTTGGCGTTGTGGCCAAACCGCGACGCCATCTGCTCGACAATCGTCTTGCAAAATGTCCGATATCGCGCCGAGGTCACCGATTCCTGCGCCCGGTTGCCGTGCGTGGCCAGCCGCCCATTTTCTTGCATGCGCAAAGTGTCGGGATATTTGCTGGTAAGCCACGCCGGAGGCGTCGCCGTTGGCGTCCCCAGCACCATAATGTGGTGTTTCCCCGCCAAGTTAATCGCACGCTCCAGCCAGTCCAGCTCAAACTTCCCTTCCGCTGGCTCCATCGTGCTCCACGCAAACTCCGCCACGCGTACCACGCTCAGATGCGCGGCCTCCATCAACCGCAAATCCTCTTCCCACCGCGCCTCCGGCCACTGCTCCGGATACCACGCCGCGCCCAGCACAATCGCATCATGCCCCGGAATTTGCGTGGCTATGGAATTCTCCGTCTCCGCGCGAACCGAAAATCCTACCCCCGCATTGCAAAGCGCAATCGCCGCCGCCAACAAAATAATCCTCATCACGCGCAAATCCATGAACGCCTCCACCGGGCAATCTACCTCACGCTGCTCCATCTGCGACCTTGAATGTTTAAGCAGCGACGACATCGAAGTACTCGACGGTGATGCTTTCTAAGATTGCACGCATCTTGGGAAAGTAGACCCTTCCGTACGCCGATGCCTGACTGGGCGTCCAATGCCGATTGGTCGCGATACTGCTCTTGCACGATGAACGACCGTGGATTCGTGCGGGACCTCAGCAGCGAATACACCAAGCAATCTGGCTCGTGCTCGCGTATTGTTACGCGTAGCTCACCGAAAAGCGATTCGAATTCTTGTTCGTGACCCCCCTCTACAAGAATAATCTTCAGCCCACCCACCATTCACACGCTTCACGGTATGTTCTGAATTAGCTTGATCGCGAGCGATACTAAGCCAACTATTCACAGATTTCAAACCCACCACCACCCATGTGGAGCTTCGTGAGACGGATCGAAAACGCTCTGCTAGACTCCTAGCGAGCAGCGCCACGCGGCCGTTGGCAACAACAAAGGGAGCATCTCTGTCTATGTCGAAACAAGAAGAAGCTGGCCTTATCCTGAAATTGTACGAGCTGCGTCGCGAAGATACGATGCGCAAAGCGCGCGACTGGTATTTTCGCGAGTTTAATCCGCAATCCATGGCCGACTTCAATAGTGTGATGTTCGGTGAGCACAGCGGGCATTTGCGCATGGTCATAACCTATTGGGACATGGCCGCGGCGCTCGTGAACCACGGAGCCATCAGCCTGGAGTTCTTCAATGACAGCAACGGCGAGCACATTGGCGTCTTCGCGAAATACGAGCTGCTGCTCGGCGAAATTCGATCCGCCTATGGACCGAAATTCTCCGCCAACCTGGAAAAGCTGATGGATGCACTGCCGGATGGTAGGGCGCGGGCTGCCGCAACTCGCGAACAAATGAAGGCCATCCGCGCGCAGCTTGCAGAAAAACAGGCTAAAGCCGCGCAGAGTTAGTTTTCATTGCCGTTCGCTTCGGTAGATTCGATCCAGGGTTCCTATCGCCGGACCGGGACTCGATGCGGACCCTTTCGCAAACAGGGTGGGGGTGGGGTCGGGCCATGAAACAATTCTTCCAACTGCTTCTGTGCGTTTGCTCCTTCACACTATACGCGGCAGCGCAAAACGTCCCAGCGGCGCAAGACGCTCCGTCATCGCTGCTCACCAATTTCGGCGGACGTACGTCCATCAGCCTCAACGGTGCCTGGCAGGTCATCGTCGATCCTTACGAAGGGGGTTTTGGCGGGCGCTACTACGAAAACAGAAAACCGCAGAACAAGAGTGAGCTGGTCGAATACGACTTCGACACATCGGGTTCGCTGAAAGTTCCTGGCGACTGGAATTCGCAACGCCCGGAACTATTTTTGTACGAAGGTCCGGTCTGGTACAAAATGTCGTTCTCGTATCACCGGAAAGCCAGTACACGGGTCTTCGTCTACTTCGCGGCGGCAAATTGTTTCACGCGCGTCTATTTCAACGGCAAGGCTCTCGGCGAACACGAAGGAGGCTTCACGCCCTTCAACTTTGAAATCACCTATAAACTCGCCGATGGCGACAACTTCCTGATCGCCGAAGTGAACAACGCTCGCCGCTCCGATGGCGTCCCCGCATTGAACACCGACTGGTGGAATTACGGCGGCCTGACGCGTGATGTCGCGCTCATCGAAGTACCAGAAACCTTCATTCAAAACTATTCCGTGCAGCTAGCCAAGGGTTCGCGGGACGAAATAGCCGGCTGGGTACAGCTGAATGGCGCGCAGACCCCGCAACAGGTAGTCGTCGAAATACCCGAAGCCGGCATTCATCAATCGGCTACCACCGATGCCGCAGGCCGCGCAACCTTTCGCTTTCCCGCGAAGCTGCAACTGTGGTCGCCGGACTCGCCCAAGCTCTATCGCGTGAAGCTCTCCACCGCGAACACTTCCCTTTCCGACGACATCGGCTTTCGCACCATCGAAACGCGCGGGACGCAAATTTTGCTGAACGGCAAACCCATCTTTCTTCGCGGCATCTCCATGCACGATGAGGCTCCCAATCGCGGTGGCCGCACGATTGGCGAAGAGGACGATCGCATCCTGCTCGGCTGGGCCAAAGAACTCGGCTGCAATTTCCTGCGCCTCACCCATTACACGCATAACGAAGCCGCCATTCGCCTCGCCGACCGCATGGGCTTGCTCATCTGGTCCGAAGTTCCCGTCTACTGGAACATCGCCTGGGACAATCCCGCCACACTTGAAAACGCCAAATCGCAAATGCGTGACATGATCGCGCGCGACCGCAACCGCGCCTCCGTCATTTTGTGGTCCCTCTCCAACGAAACATCGTCGTCCCCGCAGCGCTTGGAATTCCTGAGACAATTAGCCGCCCTCACCAGGCAACTTGACGACACACGGCTCATCACCTCCGCCATGAACACCGCGAAGAAATCGTCTCCAGACACGGAAACGCTCGACGACCCCCTCGGCGACATCGTCGACGTGCTCGGCTTGAATGAATACCTGGGCTGGTACAACGGCAAACCAGAGGACGCCGATCACCTGAAATGGATCATCGCGCAAAACAAGCCGCTAATCCTTAGTGAGTTCGGCGCAGGAGCCGTCGCCAGCCGCCATGGAGACGCGCAAACGCGCTGGAGCGAGGAATATCAGGTCAGCGTCTACGAACATCAAATCAAAATGCTGCGGCAAATTCCTTCGCTGGCCGGAATGTCACCATGGGTGCTGATGGATTTTCATTCGCCGCACAGACTGCTGCCGGGCGTTCAGGATTATTACAACCGCAAAGGACTAGTCTCCAACAACGGCGTTAAAAAACAGGCTTTCTTTGTGCTGCAAAAGTTTTATCGCGAACTGCAACAGGCCGAACGCTAACGCGAGCGCGTCTCCGGCCATTTAAGGAGGAGCTAAGGCTGCAACAAAAGCTTAAATCCGTAGGCGTACTTGCCGGGAGCTTGCGGCGGAACTCGAATATGCAATCCGTCCGGCTGCGCATCGAAACTCAGCGCCTCGCCCGAACCCAGCAACGACACCGAGGTAATTTTTTGTCCGTTGAGCTGCGCCGCAGTCAGCGAATGCATCACCGCCTCGCCGTTCGGCGGCCAGCCAAGTTCAAACGCGTAAAGCACGCCATCTTTCATCGTGAAGCGGAAATCGCGCTCTGTGTACGGCTGCGCGTCGGTGTCGTGGAAAGCGCCCTCGACAATTTTCGTCGGGCCTTCACCGTAAATCTTCCACGCGCGCGTTCCGTAAATGCCTTCACCGTTGACCTTGAGCCACGCGCCGATCTCGCGCAGGACGTTTTGCACTTCCTCTGGAATGGTGCCGTCGGCGCGAGGACCGATGTTCACCAGCAAATTCCCGTTCTTGCTCACGATATCCACGAGTTGGTGAATAATGACTTGCGGCGATTTGAAGCTGTCGTGCTCAATAAATCCCCACGATTTATTGCTGATCGAGGTGTCCGTCTGCCAGTACAGCGGGCGAATATCATTCAACTGCCCGCGTTCCACGTCCAGCACCGCCGAGTGTTTCTCCATCGCATCGTCTTTGTAATTGATCACTCCCACAGAGCCGCGGCTGGCCGCGTCGTTGTAATAAAAAGCCGCAAACTCGGCGAGGTGGCTGCGCACCTCGGGCTTGCCAATCCACCAATCGAAATAAATTATTTCGGGCTTATATTTTTTAACAATTTCCGCACTGCGCGCCAACCAATCGTCCAGATACGCGTCGCTGACGTACGTCCAATCCGTATACAGCGTCTGCTTGCTTTCCAGCCAGTGGTGCGCGGGTCCGTACAAATCGGCATACTTTGGATCATTCACATCCGACGCGAGCAGACGTCCGCCGTCCAGGAAAAAATTATGCTCGACGCGATGGGACGACGCGCCCAAGTGCAATCCTTCGTCGCGAACGGCCTTCGCCAGTTCGCCCAAAACATCTCTTCGCGGACCCATCTTAGCGGCGGTCCAATCGGAAAGTCCGCTGTCGTACATCGCGAAGCCGTCATGATGTTCAAAAACCGGAACGACATATTTCGCGCCGGCCTCTTTGAAAAGACGGGCCCAAGCCGCAGCGTCAAAATGCTCGGCGCGAAACATGGGAATAAAATCCTTATAACCAAACTTTGTCAGCGGCCCATAGGTGCCGAGGTGATGCTTATATTCGGGGGAATCCAGCCAGTACATATTGCGCGGATACCATTCATTTCCGTAAGCCGGCACGGAATACACGCCCCAGTGAATAAAAATTCCGAACTTCGCATCCTTATACCAATCCGGAGTCTCGTATTTCTGGAGTGATTGCCAATCCGCGCGATAGGGACCATCGCCAGAGATCCGTCGCACTTCAGCCAAAATCGCCTCGCGGGCAGCATCGTATTTTGCGTTGGCCCGTTGCCAAGTCAGATCGATGGTTCGCGCATCCTGCGAACTTGTAGGGTCCGTCGCCGCCGGCGTTTGCGCGCAAACGTTTTGCGCGGCAAGTAATCCCACAAGCAGCAATCCCCGGACGATTATTTGTTTCACTGTCGGCCTTCCGCCGCCGCATACAACCGCCAACAACTCCGTGCAATGGCCCACTCTTCCTCGGCGCGAATTACCAGCACCCGAATCAGGGAGTCGGGCGCGGCGATATCCTGATCGAGCGCAGGACTCCGATTCAATGCTGCGTCGAGATTCAGCCCGAGAAACGCAAAATTGGCACACGCCGCGCCGCGAATTTCCGGTGAATTCTCTCCAACGCCCGCGGTAAAGACCAGCGCGTCGATTCCGCCCATGCTGGCACTCATCGCGGCAATTCCCGCGCGCAAGCGATGCACGTAAATCTCGACGGCCAATTTCGCACGTTCTGTGCCTTTGTTCATTTCCGAAATAATCACACGCATATCCTCGGAGAGACCCGAAATGCCGAGCAGTCCCGATCGTTTATTTAGAAGGTCATCTAGCTGTTCTCCGGAGAGATGCTGCTGCCGCATGAGATAAGTGAGAATGCCGGGGTCCACGGAACCCGACCGCGTGCCCATCATCAGCCCTTCGAGTGGCGTAAAACCCATGGTGGTGTCGACGCTTTTCCCGCCTTGCACCGCGGCAAGCGAGCAGCCATTTCCGAGGTGGCAGGTCACTAACTTCAGCGAAGGCAAATCCCTATTCAACAGTTGTGCAGCACGACCGGCGCAATACTGATGATTTATGCCATGAAATCCATAGCGATGGATGCCACGCTCGAACCATTCATGTGGGCCCGGATAGATAACGGAGGACAGGGGCATCTGACGATGAAATCCGGTGTCGAAGACCGCGACTTGAGGAACGGAACCCAACAACTTTTCGACAATTTCGATTCCTTCGAGCTCGGCCCGGTTATGCAACGGAGCAAAAGCCGAGACGGCGGCGATCGCGGACCTCACCTCCGCCGTGATAATCACCGGTTCTTCAAAGTGCGGACCGCCATGCACGACGCGGTGACCAACTATGGCAATTTCCCCACGGGATTTAACGCCGGGACTCTCGCCTTTCCATAGCCGCTGCAGCAGATTGTCGATCGCCGCAGCGCGCGAGAAAAAATCCACATGCTCTTTTTGTTGCGCGCCTTGAGCATTCCTGATCACCAGGCTGGCGCCTTTTTCTCCCCATTCGAGCGTTCCTTCCCAAAGGAAACTCGGCGCATTTACGGGCAACGACTCACCCAATTCATATAGGCGAATCTTCTGGCTGCTGGAGCCCGAATTGAGTACGAGAATTTTCATGAAGTAATTGTTACGCGGATTCTAACATCGCGATCCCCTTTTCTGTGTACGTCTGGTCAACGCGAGCTGCTCCACTACTCGCGCAAGAGCCGTGCTACTATCGCGATTTCAGGACGACGACGGTGAAATATCCCAGCCCTTTCCGTGCTCCGCACGCGGTTCACTCAGAGGAATTTATGATCACTGCGCCGTCGCTCGCCAGAAAAGCTTTGGTATTCGGCATCCTCCTGCTTGCCGGTCTTGCACTTGCCGCTTGTGGGGGAGGCTTGTCCACCGCTCCACCGCCGACACACCTTACGTTGACGCTCGCTTCTTCCATGGCGTTGGCTCCCCAAGACGGGACCCCCGCGACGGTCGGCCTCACGGTCACCGGCAATTCTGGTGCAGTAACCCTCTCTCTGAGTAACGTACCCACTGGCGTCACCCCGATCATCACGCAACCAAGCCAGTCCGGCGCCGGCAGCATTTCCCTCACTAGCTCACCCGCGCTTCCGGCAGGCACTTACAGCGTCAGCGTTCTTGCCACGGCCGGCGCCGCATTCGCCAACGCCAGCCTAACTCTAGTCGTGGCAATTTCCGCGGTCGTTTCCAATACGGTGGACGCATCCCAAGGAATCTCCGGTCAACTCCGGGAATTTATGTCCACGTCTTTTCAGCCGGCTGAGTGGGATTCGATGTTCTTCGCCTTACATCCAGATGCCAGTCCATTGACGAAACTCGGACCGCAGCACATCCGGCTGCAAGGCGTGTCGCAGGGCGTTCCGATGAAAGCGAATTCCAATCCGCAGCAAGCATCCGACTGGGATTTCAGCGTGCTCGACGCCATCGTGCAGCCGGTTCTTTCTGCCGCGGACCACAGCCCCGAATTTCAGGTCGCCGTCGCCCCTGGGTTCATGAACGACGCGCAGGGGCAGTTCGATATCGCCAACCATCTAACCGATTTCGCAGAATACAGCGCCAATCTGGTTCGCTACTACAACACCGGCGGATTCGATTGGGGCGGGACGCATTTTCAATCGGCGAGCACGCAACACATTACCTGGTGGGGAATTTTTAACGAGTACAACATTAACGGATTGACTCCCGCGCAGTACATAAAACTATACGACACGGCGGTGCCCGCGATGCTAGCCGTCGATCCGACGATCAAATTTTCAGCTCTGGAACTTTCCGACTTCGACTCTGGTACCGGCGATCCGCGTGCGAATCTGCCCATCTTCGTCGCGGCGACAAATGCGGGTGGCGTGAACGCGCAAGTAGACATCGTCTCCACACACTTCTACGGCTCCTGCAATCAGTCCGATCCGGACACGGCGCTGTTTGGCAGCGTCGCGAATTTCAGCGGCGACGTCGCCTATTTTCGCCAGGAACTGCAAGCGCGCTCCGATCTCGCCAATGTTCCCGTGTGGGTTACCGAAAATAATGTGAACGCCGACTACGATGCCGGCAACGGTATGAGCGCGTGTAATCCGGGACAGACATTTGTCACCGACATGCGAGGCTCCAGCGCATTCTTTACCGCGTGGCGGCCTTATGTTTTCTCGCAACTCGGCAAGGCGGGAAATCAGGCGTTATATCACTGGGACTACGACGCTGATGCGCAGTTCGGAGAAGTGGACTACACGAGCGGGCAGAACTATCTGGGTTATTGGGTGGACTACACTTTGGGGCAATTGTTTGCCGCGCCCGCCTCCGGACCGTATCCCGGCATTCTCGGGCTTACCGATTCCGAGTCTTCCGGCAGCACAACAGTGGAAATTCTGGTCACGCACAATTCGGACGGTTCCGTAGTACTCATGCTCGCGGACCACGCCGTGGCTTCTCCATCCGACAACAACGGCCCCGGAGCCCCGCGCACGACCATCGTCGACATTTCCGCCCTGGGGCATTTTTCAAGCGCCACGCAACTCAACATCGATGGGTCAACAAACCTCACCAACGGACCGCAATCTATGACGATCCCCCTAACCTCGAAGCTGACCGTGACGCAGGCAGGTTACAGCGTCACGTTTATCGTCCTCAAGCCTTAGCTCGAGCGTATTCGGGCCGACTTGCAATTGATGCGATGGCGATAAGGCGCCATCGCATGTTTTCTTACGGGCAGGGTCCATGCGGGAACCGCGAACCACGGGAATTTGTTGAGTGAAGCGTTCTACGGCTGGTAACCGCCGAGGTTAGAGCGCCGAGGAAAACAAGTCTGTCGTTTAGCCGGCTCCCGCTGTGAAGGTCTCGCGGACGACACCGGGCTCGCCCCGTTCCCGCGCCAAGAATTGGTCGTAAATCCAGGCGTAGGTTTTTTCCATGCCATCGCGCAGAGATGTGTCCGGCTCCCAGTTCAGATATTTTTTGATGAGGGTGTTTTCGCTGTTGCGGCCGTTCACCCCCTTCGGAGCGCCAAGATTGTACTTGCGCTTCAGCTTTATTCCGGCGATGTCCTCAACGATGTCCACGAGTTGATTGATGCTGACCGCTTCGGTCGAGCCAAGGTTGATGGGCTCCAGAATGTCGGAGTCCGCAATGAGCCGCACGCCCTTGATGCAATCGTCCGCGTACATGAAGCTGCGCGTTTGCACGCCCGAACCCCAAATCTCAATTTCATGCTTGCCGCTTACTTTCGCTTCAATCACTTTTCGGCAGATCGCCGCGGGCGCCTTTTCCCTTCCCCCGAACCACGTGCCCCAGGGTCCGTATACGTTGTGGAACCGCGCCACTCGCGTGTACAAGCCGAAGTCTTCGCGGAAATGCCGGCACATGCGCTCCGAAAAGAGTTTTTCCCAGCCGTAACCATCTTCCGGCTGGGCGGGGTACGCATCTTCTTCCCTGAGCGAAGGCGCTGCAAAAGTAGTTTGCTTGTCGGCGTTGTAGACACACGCGGAGGAAGAGTAAAAAAACTTCTGACAGCCGTGCGCCAGCGCGGACTGCAGCATGTGGGTATTGATCAGCACAGAAAGCATGCAGAGCGCTTTGTTGTGCTCGATGAAGCCCATACCGCCCATGTTTGCGGCCAAATTATAAATTTCGTCGGCGCCCTTGGCGGCCGTTTCGCAATTCTCGCGAAGATTCAGATCCAGCGACAGATTCTCGACATCGTCAAATCGCTGATACCAATCCTCGAGCGGCTTCACGTCCACCGCGCGAATCTTGCGATACCCGAGCTTGCGAAATTCCGCCACCAGATGCCCGCCGATGAATCCACCGGCGCCAGTGATCAACACTCGATTGTGGCTGCGCACGTTCCACCTCTGCGTTCCCGACCTCAATGGTCCGCTAATCCGAATCATAGTCGAAAGTTATAAGTTTCCCTAAGTCCAAAATTTATCTTAGCTTCGTTTACGTCATTTTTAGAGCCGATATCGTTCGCCGGTTAATATGCTCTCAGCTCCGAGGAGGAAGCGTCGCCGTTGTTCGTTGCGAGTGAACTCGGCTGCGCCAATTAGGGTATTCTCACTTTGGCATCGAACTATTTTGGGGTCGGTAGAAGCCCGGTTAGAAGGAAGGATGACTGGCGTTCATGGACTGGAAACCTGCCAACGTGTTTCGGTGGTTGTTTGACCCGGAACGCGGCATGCCGGACTGGAGCATTCCGCGATGGCTATTCCTGCGCTCGATCGGTGCAATCTATTTCTCCGCATTCCTGTCCTTGCTGTACCAAATTCGCGGGCTCCTCGGCCCCACGGGGATTCTTCCCGCAGGCGAATACCTGCAGGCGGTGGCAAGTTCCGCGGGGCAAGCGCGCTATTGGTACGCACCAACGCTACTGTGGTTCAGCGCCAGTTCGCACGTGCTGATGGGCTTGTGCTGGGCCGGCTTGATCGCGTCGGTGCTCCTGACCCTCAACATTTGGCCGCGCGGTACGCTCGCGTTTTGCTTCGTGTGCTTTCTTTCGTTTGTGAGCGCCGCTTCGGAATTCTCCGGCTATCAGTCCGACGGTATGCTGCTGGAAGCAGGATTTATTGCATTGTTCCTCGCTCCTCCGGGATGGCGCCCGGGACTCGGCCGTTGGCATCCGCCCATGCGCGCCAGTGTGTTCCTTTTGCTTTGGGAGTGGTTCCGGATTTATTTTGAATCCGGCGTCGCGAAAATCGCTGGTGGCGATCCGGAATGGCGGCACTTCACGGCCATGGACGAGTATTACCAGAATGGTCCGCTGCCGACGTGGATCGGATGGTACGTACAGCAGCTGCCGCACTGGTTTCACGCGGGCACCGCGTTCGCAACGCTTGCAGTGGAACTGGTTCTGGTGTGGATGCTGTTTCTGCCGCGACGCTGGCGTATTGCGTGCTTTTTCATCGTGACCCCGTTGCAGATCGGGATAATCCTCACGGCCAATTACGCGTTTCTAAACTATCTTGTTTTGGCGCTCGGTTTTCTGCTCCTGGATGACCGGTTTCTGGCGGAGTTCCTGCCGCGCCGCTGGAAGGAACGTTTGCCCGGTTCGCCAAAGATTGCTGTTGATTCGGACGCCAGCGCTGCAACGTTCGATTCGCAATCTATTTTCCAGCCTGACCCTGCGCCACCGACGAAAGTGTCCGTGACGGAGAAAACCCACGCGGGCGGCTGGACCGGCAGTTTGCGGCGTCCCTTCGCATCGCTCAGGATTGTGATCACCGCGGTGGTCTTCGCCTGGCTCTTCTACTCCTCGATGGCGCAAATGATTTGGATGGTCTGGCCAGGTCTTCCGCTGCCAACGACGCCGGTGACCGCGCTGGAACCATCGCGCATTGCCGGACGCTACGGACTGTTTGCGGTCATGACGCGCGGCCGTTATGAGATTGAGTTTCAGGGGTCGGAAGACGGGCGGAACTGGGTAACGTATCCATTCCGCTTTAAGCCGCAGGACCCGGCCAGGGCACCCGGTATTTACGCTCCCTATCAACCACGCTTCGATTGGAATTTGTGGTTCGCATCGCTCGGCGAGTGGCGCGACAATCCCATGGTGCCTAGAACGGAAGAACGCCTGCTCGCCGGTGATTCGGACGTGCTCTCGCTTTTTGCCGCCAATCCTTTCCCGCACCAGGCACCACGCGAGGTGCGCGCCGTTGTTTGGCAATACTGGTTCACGACGCAGGCGGAGAAGCGTCCGCAAGGCTTATGGTGGCGGCGCGAGTTGCTCGGCTTGTATGCCCCGACCCTGGAGCGCAAACCTGATGGCCAGCTTGGAGTCGTGCAATGGCCAACGGCACTTGCGCCGAGGCAATGATTCGCATGTCTACAAGCTCTCACGAAAGTGAAGGACGAACATGACCGGCAAAGCATGCGTCATCGGTGCCGGACCAAATGGTTTAGCAGCGGCCATCGTTCTCGCGCAGCAGGGGTTGCGGGTGGACGTCTATGAAGCGGAGCCTCAGCCGGGTGGCGCGGCGAGAACGCTCGAGCTCACCTTGCCCGGCTTTCTCCACGACTTTGGATCGGCGGTACACCCATTCGCTGTTGGATCGCCGTTTTTCTCCTCGCTGCCATTGTCCGATCACGGACTCGAATGGACTCACTCGCCGTGTCCGCTGGCGCATCCTTTCGACGATGGAACCGCGATCACATTGGAGCGCGATTTGCGCGATGCGGAATCCGCGCTGGGTCAAGATGGAAGAGCATGGCGAAGGCTGATGCAGCCGTTCGTGGAGCACTGGGGCGCACTGGCATCCGAAGTACTTCGGCCCGTTCACCTGCTTTCGCGGCATCCATTCTTGCTGGCGCGCTTTGGGGCGGTGGGTATTCCCCCCGCGACGTTGATTGCTCGCATTGCGTTTCGCGATGAACGCACTCGGGCGCTTTTCGCGGGGCTGGCCGCCCATTCCTTTCTGAGTCTCGATGAGCCGCTGAGTGCGGCGTTTGGCATATTGCTCGGTGCTGCCGCACACGCGGTCGGCTGGCCGATTCCGCGCGGCGGCGCTCAGTCCCTTACCAACGCGTTATGCGAGCATTTTGCGGGGCTCGGCGGCACCATTAAGACTGGTGCGCGCGTCGATCGTCTTGCGTCTCTCCCAAACTATGACGTCACCCTGTGCGACGTGACTCCAATTCAACTAGTGAGAATGGCAGCCAGCCGATTGTCGGCCGCGTACACGGTGCAACTTGCGAAGTACCGATACGGCCCGGGAGTTTTCAAAGTCGATTACGCTTTGCGGAGTCCGATTCCTTGGAAAGCAGCCGAGTGTTGCCGTGCCGCGACCGTGCATCTTGGCGGAAGCGCCGCAGAAATTGTCGCCTCTGAAGCGGCTATGCGAGCTGGGCGGCTTTCAGAGCGTCCTTTTGTCCTGCTCGCTCAGCCGAGTCTGTTCGATCCCACGCGCGCCCCGGCAGGGAAACATACGGCCTGGGCATACTGCCATATCCCGAACGGATCTGAATTCGACATGCTCGAGACTCTCGAAGATCAAATCGAGCGCTTTGCTCCCGGTTTCCGCGACTGCATCTTGGCGCGCCACGTTTTTTCTCCTGCGGCTCTGGAAAAAATGGATGCCAACCTGATCGGCGGGGACATTTCGGGCGGCTCGATGGACATCCGCCAGTTTTTGTTCCGGCCCACCTGGCGCCACTATGCAACCTCTTCCAAGGACTTATATCTCTGCTCGTCTTCCACCCCGCCGGGCGGAGGAGTACACGGAATGTGCGGGTACCATGCGGCACGGTTGGCGGTGTCGCGCTTGAAGATCTAGCTAGGCTTCAGTTGCGGGGAAGACCGGATCGAAGCTGATGTAAGCGATCTGGTCCTCCATACGCGCCGGAGGTGCGTCGAAATAGAAATGAACCGCCCGACCAAACGCCAGATGTCGGTTGTCAGGCCGAATTTAAATCCAAGCGATCCAGATCGGGGAAGTGATTGGATGGGTGTCGATGTTGCTTCGCCACACGCATTCTCGTTCATTCTTAACTGGAGATTAGCACCGAAGGACGAGCAGGTTCCCAAGTTGTAGTCGAGCCGGTTGATGCGGGGGTGCCAGCGTTGCAGGAAATGAGATCGTCGCCGGGTGCGAGCTGGGAGATGTGCCGCCGCTCGGTGGGTTCGTTTTGTATTTTCTATTTGATGCGAACGGCTGTTTAAGATTCCCCCGTGGCTCAAGGCTCGAATGCCGAATTATGGGAGCGCCCGGCTGCGAAACTACCACAACGGCGAGGGCTACGGCCATAGATTGCGGCTGCCAGCTGCTTCGGAGCACCAGCGGGCGAAGTTGTGGAAACGAATGCAGGCTTTGGTGAAGCCCTGCTGCGTCAATATAAGGCGCGTAGAAGATCTCAATAGCAACTACTCGGATCAGCTGGTGCCGAGGTGTCTCGGATGTACCAGAAGAGGTTAGCGGGCCATTCAGCCCCAAGCGGTTGACTCCTATAAACAGTCCACGATGTCATCCCGATCCGGTTCGACAGGTTCGGCGCCCTGCGGTTTGATCCCAAGACTTGAGGAGGGCATAACAGAATTCTTTCGATCCTTCAGCCGCCGCAAGGGCCGCTGCGTCCTCAATATCCTCGTTGTTTTTCGAATACTTCTTCTTCATTTGCTCCCAGTCTAGTCGATCGTCTTCGTCGTCATTTGCCCTAGACGAGACGGGGGTCGGTGGGGTCGTTTCGCGATTCTCTGCGGGTTGCGCAACGCTATTCGAGCTCTCCTCACCGCTGGGGGACATCTCATCGGGCCCATCAACGTATGAAGGTTCACTAAGTAACTCATCAGCTGTCTGTAAAGTTGCATTGCAGTAGTCTTCGAAGGCTGCTAAGCTTTCAGCCGCAACATCGTCTCTGTCGCCCGGGAAGACCACTTTCGGCGTATTCCAAGGTTCCTCAAGCACATCGTCAGGCGTCGAGCCGTTGACGCGTTTATCTGGGGCCGATGCGGCATTTCGCGCTGCTTGCAGTTCTTCCAGCATTTCGATTGTCTTAGTCATCTGGCGGTTGATGGCCGATTGGTACCGGAGCACCCTGTCAGCCGATGGCCTATCAAAGGGGCGCACCCGATCAAGTTCGTCGTTTTCATACTTGAGGAGGCGGGCAAAGCGAACAGATTCGATAACAACTTTATCGACCAGAAGTTCTTCCATGACGCCCTTCGGCCGATAGTGGCCGTAGATGCGTGAGACAGTGCCTTTGAATCGCTCCCACTCTGCCAGGCCTGCGGTCGTAGGACCGAAAAGTTCTAGAGCGAAAATACCGGCTTTGTAACTGTTCTGCTTACTCATGTCTTTTCCCCTTCGAGTTTTCGGCCCCGTTGACCGCTGCGCGTTCAGACGGTTAGCCGCAAGCTTTCGGTCTGAAATCGGAGCCTTCTGCCACTGCTCCGCCCGACCTCGCTGCGTCTTACCCCGAGAAGCAGTGGAGTCGGCCTCCTTGTTCTGGCCGCGCTGGGTGAATTGGCGGGCTTCGCTCGAGGCTTCAGCCCGCGATTTTTCGGGATCATGTTTGTCCATTTTCAATCGCTTCTAGTTTCTACAGGTAGCTGCTGCCCAGAGACGTTCAGTGCGCTGCATCATGGATTATCGTCTGGGTTTTGCAAGGCCGTATGCCGGGAAGTTTGTCAGGAAACTGTCAACAGCCGAGTAGCTCTCCGGAAGCAGTCTCACTCCCATTAAACTTATTGGGCTGGCGTGAGGCAAAATTCAGTATCGATAAGGCCTTTATTTTCTTTACATCGCATTCGCTAATTCCCTCGCGAGCCGCGCAGTCGAGTAATCTCATACAGAAGCTACTTTCCTGCTGTTATTCATCCTCATTCGATCTGGTATGCGCGCGACCCATGAATACCTCAATACGATTCTTAGGCCACCGAAGTGAATGACGCCAGTTAGTTTTCAGCGTAACGTTGACAACAGGTAACTAGTAAAGCTTTCAAACGTTACCTGGCTGATGACTGATTTGTTGGAGTTGTTTCACAACGAACGAGCTGCGCTGGTGACACGCCTCACCAGACTCGACGGTGCCACCGAAATATTAAACGGGACTAGCACGCCGGTTGAAGCACGCGAAGAAGAAACGGATGGTGTCTGCGGAAGTGAGAGCGAAGATTTCGGCGGCGGCGAAGAAGCGGTGGTCCAAGGTGAAGCGATAGCGAATTCGGACGACAATCTGCCTCGATAAGGCACGAAATGCCCCGATGTTTCCAGTTGCAGTGCGGTTAAGATTTGGCAACGTGCGCGCCCCAAAGGGCGAGCGTGGCTGAGCTGGGGCGTCATAAGGTGGGGACCTCGCTGCTGTCGCGGCTCACTCAATTCCTCAGGCTTTCCCCCGTCCGCTGTCAGACAATTCAAGTATTTATCGCTGCCTAAGCGCGCACCAATAATTGGGTGGAGGTTCCAAACATGGATACCACTGGAAAAGCAAAAAGCGATTTGGGCAACGACAAGAAGTTGAATCGTGAGCCGAACAACGTCACTGGCGTGAAGACGAGCGACCAGCCGTTGGAGGACAGCGACCCCGGCAATGAGTCGAAGAACCCCGGTCAAGGCGACACGAGACCAAAAACCAAGACTGGACGCCCTTAAAAACAGTGCGTTCACAAATCATCTCGATGACCCCCGTCGCACTTGGCGGGGGGTTTGTTTTCCGCCTCCTGAAAATAAAAGCAATGTAGGAATCGTCGCCCAAATCGCGCTGCGGCCTGGGGAAAGCGCACAAGGTCAACGGCGCTTGAAACCACGTCTTTCCACAGTCCAGTTCTCTTCCATCGTCGAATAAAGCAACCTCGAGATTAAAATACAGGATTGACCCGGGCGGGGAGTCGAGCTGGTCGTGCAGTAATGCAAGTTGAGTTCGTCTACGGTGGAAATACGCTGACACGACATCTGATTTCAATCGCCTCTAAGGAGTTTCATAACGTTTGGAAACGTTAAAACTCTTCGCGAATTATTCGAAATCGAACTTCGGTACGCATACGATTGCGAGCAGAAATTGGTGAGCAAAGGCCTGCCATCGATGATTGAGAACGCGAGTTCGCCGGAATTGCGAACCGCCTTGCAATCTCACTTACAAGAAACTCGGATTCACGTCACACGGCTAGAGGGAGTGTTTCGAACTCTTGGCGTGGAGCCCGACACAAAGGACAACGAAATCCTGGACAAGATGACGAGCGCGGCGAAAGATTCCGTGTCGAATATCGAGGCGTCACCGCTTCGGGATGCTGCACTCATCGTGAACGGCAATCAAGTTGAACATTACGAGATCGCGATGTACGGCACGCTGGTGTCGTTTGCTCGCAGCCTGGGTCTCCAAGCGATAACCGCGCCGCTCGAAGAAACTTTGGAAGAGGAGAAGAAAGCAGACGCCAAGCTAAGCCAAATCGCCGAACGCGTAATGAA
>Ga0182015_10000180_pt1 | contig 89872 bp, 79 predicted proteins | sample 712P3MmetaG_FD_120478 | JGI IMG/M metagenome (GOLD analysis project Ga0182015, IMG submission 120478) | Permafrost microbial communities from Stordalen Mire, Sweden - 712P3M metaG | ecosystem: Environmental > Terrestrial > Soil > Wetlands > Permafrost | place: Sweden: Stordalen | collected...
GTGCCGGGCAGCTTCTCGGTATGGAACCCGAGAACCGCAGCCAGGCCGGCGGCAGTGGCGGCAAGGACGATCGGTGCGCGTCTCATCGCTGGTGCTCCAGGCAGGAAAGGGAATGGTCCACGTCAGAACGCAAACGATTCGGTGTGGATACGGTCGACGGGTACTCCGAGATTACGAGCCGCGTCGACGAGGTCGTCCGTAAAGCCTTGCGGACCACAAATGTACATATCACGGCTCTCGATGTCGGGAACCAGCTCGAGGAGCAGACGGGAGTTGAGGCCTACCCGTTGGCGGCTGCCGACCAGGACGTGCAGGCGGCCGCCCAGGGCCCCCACGAGCGGGGCGATCTCGTTTTGGAAGATCACGTCCTCCGCGGTCGTCGCCCGCAAGATGACCACGACGTCGATCGCGGCGGGGAGATCCTCCAGCACTGCCCGCAGCGGGGTGATCCCTACGCCGGCCGCGATGAGAAGGAGGCTGTCGCCGGAACGGGCATGTTTCGTGACGACTCCGTACGGACCCTCGATCGCCACCCGGGTCCCGGCCCGGAGATTCGCCACTGACTCGGAGAAGTCGCCGAGCTCCTTGATCGTGATCCGGATGAACGGCGGTCGCGGCAGCGCGGAGACCGAGTAGGGATGGGCCTGCCACCACAGATCACTCGTGAGGAACCGCCACTGGAGAAACTGCCCCCCGACGACGGGCAGCCGATCGACGTGGCGTCCCGCGCAGATGACCGACACGACCCCTTCGCCTTCCCGGCGCACCTCGACCACGCGAAGGCGGTGGTAGAGGGTGCGCCACACGGGAAGTCCCACGCGGTACGCGAGCACGACGCCGGCCGTCGAGGCCCAGATGACCACCCAGAACGCTCGGGCAAGCGGGTGCCCGACGAACGAGACGCCGTCCACCAGCTGATGTGAGAATGCGAGCGCGATCGCGAGGTACGTGTACAGGTGCACGGCCCACCAGGTCTCGTACCGCATTCTCGAGCGGGCAGCCCGAAACGAGGTCACGCCTGCCAGGACCAGCAGCCCCAACGCAACTGTCGCCATGAGCACGTCCGGGTAGGAGGTGAGCAGGAGACCGAGTTCGTGAAATGGGCCGACTGAGGCCTGTTGCGCGTAGCCGATCGTGATGAGCACGGCGTGGGCAGAGAGAAGGATGATCGGCCATGCTCCGAGACGTCGATGCCACCGGACGAGTCGATCCTGCCCGAAAACCCCCTCCAGCCAGGGCAGTCTCGAGATCAGCAACAGCAGAACAAGAAGGAGGTAGCTGCCGGCGAGGCCGGCAAGTTGCCCAGTCGCGGTTGCTACCCCGCCCGGAGCGACGAGGGAGCCGTGGGTGATGGCCGTCAGGCCGAGGCCGAGTGCGGCGCCGAATCCGAGCGCTGCCACAACGGTGATGATGTTCGCGGTCCACTCGCGGCGAAGGCCCACCGGCGAATTGTCGTCCGACTGCCTGAGGCTGAAGTGAAGGAAAGCTGGGAGCCTGCTGTGAATCTGGGATTCAGTCTCGGAGGTCGTGAGGTCAGACTGTCAGATTTCCGGCGGTGCGGCGGCGCGCCTGTTTGCCTGATCGGCGGCTGCGCCCGCGCCGGCTCCGGCGCGACGAGGCCAACGATCCGAGCTGAGCAGAGCGGCGGCCGCCGCCAGCGAGGCCAGCGCCAGCAAGGCGACACCGTGCCAGCGCCAGGCCTGCCATGCGAGCCCGGGGAGGTAGGCGCCGACGGCGCCGCTCAGGTAGTAGAAGGTGAAGTAGATCCCGCTGGCGGTGCCGCGGTCGACCCGGGAGGCCTGGGCGACGCCGATCTGCACCGCCGTCACGCCGGCGAACATGCCGGTGGCAACGAGCGCGAGGCCGAGTATCACCGTCGCCAACACGTTGGGAAGCGTGATGAGCAGGCCCGCCGAACTGCAGGCCAGCGCTGCCAGCGCCACGCGCCGCCAGCCGATGCGGTCGGCGAGGCGCCCCGAGAGCGGGCCGACGGCTCCGACCACCCACAAGACGAAGATGAGACTGCCGGTCTTCGGCCCGAGCCGGAACGGCGACGCTTCGAGGCGGTAGGAGGCGTACGAGAAGACGCCGATGAAGCTGAAGAGCAACGCGCTCCCGACGCCGGCGGCGCGCAGCAGACGTGGGTTGCGGAGCTGCTCGAGCACCGTCCGCAACCCGGTGCTGCGACCTGCCACGGATACCTCCGGGAGCGTCTTCCACATGACGAGCGCGCCGGCAGCCGGCAACACCGCAAGCAGTGCCAGCGAGGATCGCCACCCGATCACGATGCTGAGCTCGGCGATGCCGACGCGCCCGATGAGGCCGCCGACGACGAGGGCGACGATGTAGTTGCCCATGGCGCGCCCGCCGAGTCGCGGGCCGAAGACCTCGGTGACATAGGGGACGCCGACGGTGAGCAGACCCGGCATGCACAGTCCCTGCAGCGCCCGGCACACGAGCAGCACAGCAAAGCTCGGAACCGCGACCAGCGCCACCGTAGGGACCACGAGCAGCGCGCTCGACAAGATGAGGGAGCGACGGCGCCCCCGCCGGTCGGAATAGGCGCCCCAGAGCCAGGCTCCGAGCGCCACCATGACGACGGTGACCGAGATCGTGAGCCCGCTGGCCGAGGGCCGCAGGCGAAACGTCCGGGCGATCTGGGGCAGGATCGCCTGGGTCGAGTACATCGTCGCGAACATGCCCGTCGCTCCGAGTAGGAAGCCGAACATCTTCGGTTCCGCCGTTTCGGTCGACGCGGGCCGCTCGGTCGGCAGGCGGGTCATGGGTGGCTTGCTCGGTTCGCCAGCGTTTCGAGGAGCACTGCTGTGGTAGCGGCCCGAGCGCTCCACCAGTCGGAGATCCCTGCCCCCTCGGGCATCCAGCGGCGGTGGAGGCCGGCCCACCGGGCGGCTTCCCGGGCCATCCACTCGAGGGTCCCGCGGGGGTCCTGGTCGAGCATGGCCCGCATCGTGAAGCGGCGCTCACCCTGGCGCAAGCCGACGCCGACCTCGCGGGCGCCGGCGGTGAGCCGCCCGCGAGTGAGGACGACGCCGCACCGCGCGGGTGCGAGGAGCGCCTCGAGCGTGGCGGAGACGGAGCTTCCAGGTGACGGCGGCTCGGGGGCCTCCCGCAGCGCGAGCGGCAGACGCGAGGGTGGCGCGGCCATCTCGGTCTCGGCGGTGAGCGCCTCACCCAAGAGCGCCGCCCATGCCTGGACCCGCGGCGTGCCGACGTCGGAGACCGCCGCCAGGAAGGCCGGAACCCATGACGCGAGGTGCTCCCACAAGAGCGCGGCTCTCGCGTGGGCGATCCCGGCTCGCGCCGTCGGGCGATGGTCGAGGCGGGGCTCGTCGTCGCCGAGGGCGGCATAGAGCCCGAGCAGCGCCGCCAGGTGATCCGAGGCCGCCGGGGGCACGAGACCGAGGGCTCGCCAGAAGCCCGCCACCCGATCGCCCGCCTCGCCCCCGAGCATGCCGTCCGCATTCAGGTAGAACGAGGCGTAGGGATGGCATTGGAGGACGAACACCTCTGTGTGCTCCTCACCGTGCAGTCCCTCGGGAAGTCCGACCGCAGCCAGGATGGCGTCATGTGACGGCCCGGGTGCCTCGCACAGGGTTGCCAGTGCCCGCAGCAGCTCGAACCGGTCGCCGGCGCCCGAGCCGGTCGCCCCGGACGTGACGCCGGCCGGACCGGCGCCGCCGGCGCCGCCGGCGGCGAGCGGCCGCAGGGCCGTCATGGCCCGCGATCCGGCAGCAGGTAGGCGGCCGGGGTGGGCCGGAGGGGGCGGATGAGCCACGACGGCCGGCGCGTCCCGTCGGGAGACACCCGCCCGGCGGGCCGGGTCCGCTCGAGCCAGCGGCGGTAGGCCTGGTGTGCCTTCTCGGTGTCGACGGCGATGTCGCCGAGGTGGTCGGTCGGTCCTGCCGGGCGCACCCGCACCGCTTGATGCCAGCAGTGCATGCCGGAGATCGGGTCGGGCTGGACGGGGAACGTGAGGTTCTGGTGCACGGCGACGTCGGTCCACCAGATGCGCGCCGTGTCCGGGTCGGACGAGTCGTAGGGGCCGACGCCGGCGCGGCGCGTCATGCTCCAGCCGGCTTCGTCGCGGTTCAAGGTCACCGTGGCCATCGCCAGGCTCCCGCCGGGCTGCTGCCCGGACAGCTTCCAACGTCCCATGTGGTGGCTGCAGGCCACGACTCCGGGGCGGATCGCCTCGGTCAGCCAGGCCTTGGCGACGAAGTGGCCGATCTCCGTCTCGACCCGCACGAGGTCGCCCGTGCGGGCCACCTCGAGCCGGGCGGCGTCGCTCGGGTGGATCCAGACCGGATTGGCGTGGGCCAGCTCGTCGAGCCACTTCGAGTTGGCGGACCGGGTGTGGATCTGGGTCGGCAGGCGAAACGTGGATAGCAGCACCATCTGGTCCGCGGCCAGCTCGGACGGGTGGACGTGGCTGCGGATGTAACCCGGAAGCGCGTGCTCGGGCCAACCCCACGCCGCCAAGGTCGAGGACCAGAATTCGAGGCGCCCGGACGGTGTCGGGAACCCTCGCCGGACGACGCCGTCGATGCTCACCCCGACCGGGCGCCTGCCCTCGGTGTCGGGCTGCGGGCTTCCGGTCGGGACGACATTCGGCCCCTCCTCCGCCACCGACGCGCTGAAGGCACGGCCGAAGTCGCCGAGGTGCAGATCCACGAGCTCGCCGGCGGGAATCGCCTCCTCGTGGCGGGCGCCGCCGCCGGCCTCGATCTCGAAGGCCCCGTAGCGCCGCATGTACCCGAGCGGGGAGAGGCCCTCTTCGGCCGCCGCCGCCGGCAGGCCCGGCACCGAATGCTCGAACATCCAGGCGTAGTACTCCTCGACCGAGAGCCGGGTCCCGGGGACCGCGCGTGACTCGTGGTACTGGCGGATGCCGAGGCTCCCGTCGGGGTCGATCCGCCAGGACAGCTCGATCCAGAACTCGTTCTCCTCCCAGACCTCACCGGGATTCACCTCTCGGCTGTCGCTCACGGTCTCGCCGAGGCGCTCGCGGGCGGCGCGCAGCACGGGTTGGCGAAACGCGATCCATTGCCCGTCGTACTGCTCGTAGGAATGGGTGTCGTGACGCTCGGGGCCGTGGCCCATCGGGAGCACGTAGTCGGCGAAGTAGGCCGACTCGTTCCACGTCGGCGTGAGGGCTACGAAGCAGCCCACCTTCGCCTCGTCGGCGAGCACCTCCATCCACGAGAGGCCGTCAGGATTGGTCCAGACCGGGTTGTAGACCCGGATGAAGTATGTGTCGAGCCGGCCCCTTCCCTCCTTCAGGAAATGGGGCAGGAGGTAGGAGAGCTCGTTCTGCGCCAAGGGGTACTCGAGTGGGTACGTGAGCTCGTTCCAGGTCCCGGGATGCGGCGGCACATGGATGGGCCGGGGCACGAACTTGTTCCACGCATTGGGGAACGTGCCGCCTTCGGTGGCGACGGCCCCCAACAGTGCCGAGATGAGGAAGACCGTCCGCGACACCTGCCACCCGCCGAGGTTCGAGGCGGCGGCCGCCCGCCAGCTGTGCGCCGAGAAACGATGCCCCGCGCCAGCAACCGCCTCCCCCACCTCCGCCAGCGTCTCGGCCCCGACTCCTGACTCGGCAGCCGCGTGCTCGAAGGTGAACTCGGCGTACATCGTGGCGAGGACGGCCTGGAAGGCTTCGAAGGTCGCCGGCACCTCGGGACGGCAGGCGGACAGGTACTCCTCCCAGTTCCACCACCGCCGCACGAACTCGGCGTCGTAGCGCCCCGTTTGAATGACGTGGTTGGCGATGGCGAGATTGATCGCCGCCTCGCTGCCGGGCACCGGCGACAGCCACCAGTCCGCGTGGGTGGCGGTGTTGGACAGGCGGGTGTCGACGACGATCACCTTCGCCCCTCTCGCGCGGGCCTCGATGATGCGCTGCGCGTGGGGGTTGAAGTAGTGGCCGCTCTCGAGATGCGAGCTGATCAGATAGATGACGTCCGCGTTGGCGTGGTCGGGGCTGGGCCGGTCCATGCCCATCCAGAACTGGTAGCCGGCTCGGCCGGCGCTGGAGCAGACGTTCGTGTGCGAGTTGTGGCCGTCGACGCCCCAACTCGCCAGCACCCGCTCGGTGAACCCGTCCTCGCCCGGCCGGCCGATGTGGACCATGAGCTCGTTGTGCCGGCCCTCGACGATCGCCCGGCGGATGCGGGTTGCGAGCGCGTCGAGGACCTCGTCCCACGAGACCTGCTCCCAGCGTCCCTCGCCCCGCTTTCCGGCGCGGCGCATCGGGTAGAGGATGCGATCGGGGTCGGTGATCTGATTGAGGGTCGCGGGACCCTTGGCGCAGTTGCGTCCCCGCGAGCCCGGATGCTCCGGGTTGCCCTCGAACTTGCGGACCTGGAGCGTCTCCCGGTCGACGTAGGCGAGCAGCCCGCAAGCCGACTCGCAGTTGAAGCACGTCGTGGGAACGAGAAGGTAATGGCGCTCGACTCGCTCCGGCCACGCCTTGGAGTCGAGCTCCACCCAGTCGTCCCAGCGCTCCTTCGGAGGGAAGGCGGCGAGGTGGACGCGGGAGGGGCCCGGGTAGAAAGTCTCACCTCGCGCCTCAGCTTCAGCCTTTGCGGCGCTCACGCGCCGTGCGAGCGCCGCCAGCTTGTCCGTCGTAGCCCGGTCGGTCACGCTGCGCGCCTCACGCTGCGCGCCTCACGCCAGCGGGACGCACTGGCCGGCCTGGACGTAGGCGTGCTCGTGGGCGAGGAGCCCACCGAGGGCGAAGGGGACGGCGACGACGCCGAGCAACGGCGCTGCCAGTGCCACCGCCACCGCGGCCACGCCCGGCCAGAACCAGTGGGCGAGCCGGCCTCGGGTCATTTCACCGATGGCGGCGCGGACGTGCTCTCCGCCGTGCCGGCGGGTCGTCTCGACCAGGACCAGGGACAGGTGAACCGCCGCCGACCCGGTGACGAGCAGCTCGAGCGCTTTGCGCGGCGACGCCGGCCCGAAGGCGAAGACGACCAGCAGCAGGAAGGCCGAACCGGCGAGGACGGCTTGGCAGGCCAGCTGAGGTGCGAGCAGCCGGCTCTGCCAGAGATCGCGTCCTTTCGCCTGGGCGAAGAGGAAGGCCGTGTAGCAGGCGGCACCGAGCGCCAGGGCCGCCGCGACGCCGGCGAGGATCTCCTGGGCGAAGGTCGAGCCGACGGCCGCGGCGGCCAGGTAGCCGGAGACGGCGGCGCCGTAGGCCAGCACGATGAGGGCGCCTTTCACGAGCCAGCTCCGCGGTTGCGCGCGGGTGAAGAGCAGGTAGAAGCGGGACGGGTGCGTGAGGTCGGAGACGAGCAGGGCCCCGGTGACGCCGAGGAACGCCAGCGCGACGGCCGGCACGCCGAAGCGGGCGACCGGGTCGTTCCATGACAGCCTGCCGGCGACGATCACGAGCACCATCGCGAGGAAGCTTCCGGCGGCGATGCCCTTGGTCCAGGTGTAGAGGCTCACCCGCCATCCCCAGGGAACCTGATGGGCGACGTCGTAGGAGAGCAGCACCGCCGCGCTCGAGCCCGCCCCACCCCGGTGGCCCGATACGACCTGGTGGGGATTGTGCTCCGGCTGCACCGCCCACGCGTACATGCCTCCGTCAGGACGCCGTGCGGCGAGGGGCTCGAGGGTCGCCGGCCCGGCGCCCTTGTAGAAGACCCCCGGCCGCGTCCCGACCTCCGGGCGGCGCACTTGGGTCTGCTCCCCGCCCACGATGCGGGCGACCTTGGAGCCCGGATCGTTCAGGTCTCCGACCGAGATCGCTTCGGTCGGGCAGACGACGACACAAGCCGGCTCGAGGCCGATGTCGAGGCGATGGGCACAGAAGTTGCATTTCTCGGCCGAGAGGTCTTCGGGGTTGATGAAGATCGCGTCGTACGGGCAGGCGGCGATGCACGCCTTGCAGCCGATGCAGAGCCGCTTGTCGAAGTCGACGATGCCGTCCGCCCGGCGGTACATCGCCCGCGTCGGGCAGGCCGTCACGCACGGCGCCCGCTCGCACTGGTTGCACCGCGTCACCTGGAAGGCCCGCCGCACGCTGGGGAAGGTCCCGATGTCGACCGACTTGACGTACGTCCGCGTCACCCCGATCGGTACCTCGTTCTCCGACTTGCACGCCGTGGTGCAGGCATGGCATCCGATGCAGCGGGTCTGATCCAGGACTTTCACCCATCGCGTGGCCACGGGCGTTCGTCCTGGCGGTCGCGGCACTAGGGTCCGACCTCGATGCGTATCCGCTTGTTGCCCTTCCCCTTCGACTCGGTCTTCACGACGCGGATGTGCCCGACCTCGTCGGTTCTCCGCACGTGGGTACCGCCATCGGCCTGCTTGTCCAGCCCGACGATATCGACGACCCGCAGCTCGGTCACCGACGGGGGAATCAGGTTGACCTTCGTCCGGATGAGGTCCTCGTCGCGAAGAGCGACCTCTCGGGGCAGGAACGAGACCTCGACGGGCCGGGCGGCGTCGAGCTCGGAGTTGACGAGCCGCTCGACGAGCGAGCCGAAGCCTTCCGGCAGTGGGTCGAACTCGAAGTCCATGCGTGCCGAGAGGGGTTCCATGTTCCCGCCGGTCACCGCCACGTGCCACTCGTTCCAGATCACGCCACAGAGGACGTGGAGCGCCGTGTGCGTCCGCATCAGGGCATGGCGGCGTTCCCAGTCGATCTCGCCCTCGGCGACATCGCCCGGAGCGGGGAGGTCCCCGGTCCCGCCGAGCGTGTGCCAGACGAGGTCGCCGTCCTTCACGACGTCGGTCACCCGTTGCCCCGCGAGCGTGCCGGTGTCGTGTGGCTGGCCCCCGCCGGTCGGGTAGAAACAGGTCCGGTTGAGGGCGACGCCCCGGGCGCCGCCGTCGAGCGCGACGACGGTGGCGGTGAAGGACCGTTGCTCGGCGTCGGTCAGATAGAGCAGCTCGGTCAACAGGGCCTCCTTGTCCGTTGCATCCTTATCGTTGCATGCACGATCAAGTGATCGAGCCGGTAAGCCGACAAAGCTGAAGTGGATTCGCGCGAGGCATCGGGCACCCGCCGTCCGGCCCGCGTCTAGTTTTGGCGCTGACGATGCCCTTTGTCACTCATGACATCACTCTGCTCGTGGTGCTCCTGGCGGCGCTGCTCTTACTGGCCGCCGTCGCAATCGTGCACTTCGCGAGCCGCCGGGCGAGCCGATCCCTCCCTGACGTCGATCTCGAGGACGGCCCGCTCCAGAGCTTCCACGGGGGACTGCGCTGGGCACTGCCGGCCGGGCTCGGCGCCACGAGCACGCCCCCGGTGCTTGTCGGCCTCGAATTGTTCGACTGGGGAGTTCGCATCGACGGCCGATGGTCGTGGCTCGGGCCCTTCGTCCCGACCTGGTCGGTCCGGTATGAGGAGATCTGGGCCGCCGAGCACGTGCGCCGGGCGCTCAAGCTGTCGAAGCGCAAATCCGATGGGGTCCGGCTCCGGGCGCCCGTCGCCGGGCCGCCGATGATCTTCTGGTCGTCGAACTCGACCTTGTTGCTCGACTCGCTCGAACGACACGGGGTTGCCGTCGTACGCAGAGCAGCCGCTCTGCGACTGTGGACGAACCGGTAGGCCGCAAGGAGCTGGCCTCACAGGCCGTAGAAGACGCGCTCGACCACCTTGCGGCTGCGCCGTGTCACCCGCCGGTAGGACTCGCGCAGCTCGGTTGGGCTCGTGCCGAGGCTTCTCGCGAGGCGCGACTGGAGCTCGGGCTGGCGGGGCAGGGCGTCCGCGCCGCTCCCGACCACCCCTCCCGCGGCGGCGACGAAGTTCCCCACGAGGTGCCACCGGTTCCTCGTCCTGGCGCAGAAACGGTACGCCTCCTGCAACGCCGCCGCGTCCTGAGCGCTCAGCGCTCCCGCCGCCTCGAGGCGGTCCAGCGCGTCCCGCGTCCCGCTCCCGCGGGCGCCGGTGCGGAGTTGAAGGAGCTGCACCGTCCACTCCACGTCGGCGAGCGAGCCGCGCCCGAGCTTCAAATGGAATTGCGGATCGTCGCTGGGCGGGATCCGCTCCCGCTCGATCCTCGCCTTCATCCTCCGGATCTCGCGCGCGGCCGGCTCGTCGAGCGGCGAGGACCACACCGCCTCTTCGACGAGCGCGGTGAAGCGGGCGGCGACCTCCTCGCTACCGGCGACGGGCCGGGCACGGAGCAATGCCTGGCGCTCCCAGGTCTCGCCCCAGCGGCGGTGGTACCGCTCGAACGCCTCGAGGCTTCGAGCAAGAGGCCCCTGCTTGCCCTCCGGGCGGAGCGAGGCGTCGATGCGGACGATGCCCTCGGCAGGCGTTGCGCCGTTGCAGAGCCGGAAGAGCGCGGAGGCCGCCCGCTCGGCGGCCTTCACGTCGGAGGCGCTCGCCCCCTCGTACACGAGGAGCACGTCGAGGTCGCTGCCGTAGGCGATCTCCGCTCCGCCGTAGCTGCCCATCGCGACCACCGTCATCGGCACGTCCGGCTCGACGGCGTGCAGCGCGGCCGCGACGACGGCGGTCCCGAGGTCCGCGAGAGCGCGGCCGGTCTCGCGCAGACCGGAGAGGTCGAGGAGGTCTCGGGTGGCGATGCGTACGGTTTCGATTTCGAAGAAGTGCCGGAGCGCGCTCGTCCGCCGGCCGGGACCCTGGTCGACAGCGATGAGGGCCTTGGCGGTCAGCTCTCCCGGCTCAGGCGCGGCCAGAGCGGCGTCCTCGTCGAGGAGGCTGACGAAGTCGGGGTGGCGGGCGATGATCTCGCCCAGCCGCCGGCTCGTGCCCAGCAACAGGCAGAGGCGCCGGGCGAGCTCGGGGGACTCCCGGAACGCCGTGACGAGCAGATCGCGCCGGTGCGGGCTGCCGGCGAGGGTCCGGAGCCCGACGAGACCCTGGTCGGGGTCGGGCGACTCGGAGAGCCAGTCGAGCAGTAGCGGGAGCAGCTGCTGCATGAGCCGCGAGGACCGCGTCAGACCCCGGGTGAGCTCCTGCAGCGCCTGGCGGGTCCGCTCGGCGTCCCGGAAGCCGAACGCAGCCAGCCGCTCCTCGGCCGCGCCGGGGGCGAATCCAGGTCCGCCGGCCGGCTGGTCGGTTCCCGCGCTCCTGGCCGTGCCGGTCCGGTCGGCGGCGAAAGCTTCGAGCAGGGGCCGGAAGAAGAGTCGTTCGTGGATCGCCCGCCCGGCACCCTGATGATGGGCGAGCACGGCGTCGAAGCGCTCGCCGGGCGACTCCTCCGGTCGCCCCCGGAAGCCGAGCACTCGGGCGAGCCGGTCTCTCGCCTCCCGGTCGGAGGGCACGGTGTGGACCTGGGCCTCCTCCACGAGCTGGAGGCGGTGCTCGACGGTCCGCAGGAACCGGTAGGCGAGCGCGAGGGATGTCGCGTCCTGGGCCGCCACGTAGCCGGCGTCGGCGAGCTCGGCGAGGCAGGCGAGCGTGGCTCTCAACCGGAGAGCCGGGTCCCGGCCGCCGTGGACCAGCTGCAGGAGCTGGACAGAGAACTCCACGTCCCGGATGCCGCCCCGGCCCCGCTTGAGCTCGCGGTGGTCGAGGCCCCGGCTGGCGACGATGGCTTCCGCCCGCGCCTTCATCGTGCGCAGTTCGGCAAGGTCGTCGGCTCCGAAGCGATGCGCCCAGAGGTGCTCTGCCGCCGCCTCCTCGAAACGGCGCCCGGCCGCGCCGTCGCCGGCCGAGTGCCGAGCCTTCAGCAGCGCCTGGAACTCCCAAGGGCGGGCCCACCGGCTCCAGTAGGCGACATAGGAGTCGACGGACCGCACGAGCACGCCGGAGCGGCCCTCGGGACGGAGGTTGGTGTCGATGCGGTACGCCTGCGAGGCAATCGAGACGACGGAGCGGGCGAGTGTCGGATCGGCGTCGGCACCATCGGCGCTGACGAGCACGATGTCGACGTCGCTCGAGTAGTTGAGCTCCTGTGCCCCGTGCTTGCCCATGGCGATGACGGCGAGGCCGTCTGTGGCTCCCGCGAGGCGCATGGCGCCGGCGAGCACACGGTCGGCGACGCGCGACAACGAGCCGGTCACCTGCTCGAGGTCGTCGCAGCCGGCGAGATCGCGTGCCGCGACCTCGAGCAGTGACAGGCGCTTGCGGCGGACGAGGTCCTCGACGTCGTCGGCGGCGGCCGGATCCCACGGCATCTCGGCGGGGGCGGCCCCCGCGCTGCGGGCGAGCACGTCCAGCGCCGCCGCATCGGTGACGATCACCCGCGAAAGCGACCGGCTTGCGGCGGCGACGACGGCGAAGGTCGCGGCGAGGCCTGGCTCGGACTCCAGCCGCTCGCGGGCTCCGGGGAGCGCCGCGCAGAGCTGGTCGGCCACCAACCGGACCGTGTCGGGAGCCGCAGACCCGTGGGCGAGCTCGTCGAGCAGCGGTAGCGGTGGCATCGGTCGGGAGTCCTCCGCCGGCAGGCTACCGCCGTGCGGCCTTTCAGCTGGCCTTGGTCGACGTCTTCGGCCCAGGCCACCGGTAGGATCTCGTCCGTGGGCACCCTGCGCATCGCCCTGTGCCAGCTGGACGTCACCGTCGGCGATCTGGAGGGCAACGCCGAAAAGGTCATCGCCCAGCTCGAGCAAGCCGAGGCGTCCGGTGCGGACCTGGCGGTGTTCCCCGAGCTCGTCCTCACCGGGTATCCCCCGGAGGACCTCCTGCTCGAGCCGGGCTTCGTGGCGGGGAACCTCCTTGCGCTCGAGAAGGTCGCCGCCGCCTCCCAGCGGTGCGCGGCGGTCGTCGGCTTCGTCGAGGAGGACGGCGACCTCTACAACGCCGCCGCGCTCTGCGCGACGGGCTACGTGCACGGCATCGTCCGCAAGCAATTGCTCCCGAATTACGGCGTCTTCGACGAGCGCCGCTACTTCGCGCCCGGCGCGAACCGCGATCAGCTGTTCCTGATCGCCGGCGTCCGGGTGGGCGTGACCGTCTGTGAGGACGCCTGGAGCCCGTCGGGCCCGGTCGGCCGGTTGGGCGAGGGTGGCGCCGAGCTCGTCGTGACGGTGAACGGGTCGCCGTACCGTTCCGGCGTCCTCGCCCAGCGCGAGCGGATGCTGGCGACGCGGGCGGCGGACGCTTCGTGCGCGCTCGCCTATGTCAATCTGGTCGGCGGCCAGGACGAGCTCGTGTTCGACGGGGCATCCATGGTCTTCGACCACGACGGCAACCTCGTGGCATCGGCGTCGCAGTTCGAGGAGGCGCTCGTCATCTGCGACCTCGTGATCCGCCCGACGTTCCGCAAGCGACTGCTCGACCCGCGAGGCCACGAGGGTATGGCGTCGCTGCCCTTGACGACCGTCTCCGAAGCCGGTCCCACAGGCGGGGCTGTGCCGGCCGGGCAACGCTCCTCGCCGCTCGCCGCGCGCCTCGACCCGATGGCGGAGGTGTACCGAGCGCTCGTGCTCGGGACGGCGGACTACGTCCGCAAGAACGGGTTCACCGAGGTGCTCGTCGGCCTGTCCGGTGGTGTCGACTCCTCCTTGGTGGCCGCGATCGCGGCAGATGCGCTCGGAGGCGAGCGCGTGCATGGTGTTCTGATGCCGTCGCGTTTCTCCTCTAAAGGCTCGGTCGACGACGCGTCGGCGTTGGCCACGAACCTCGGAATCGACACCAAGACTGTCGCGATCGAGCCCGCCCATCACGCGCTGCTGGAGATGCTCGTGCCGGTGTTCGACACCGGGGACCCCGCCTCGGGGCTTGCGGGCGAGAACCTCCAGGCGCGCATTCGGGGGGTGATCCTCATGGCGATCTCCAACGAGCGGGGGTGGCTCGTGCTCACCACCGGCAACAAGAGCGAGATGGCCGTCGGCTACGCCACCCTCTACGGCGACATGGCGGGCGGCTACGCGGTCTTGAAGGACGTGCCGAAGACGCTCGTGTACGCATTGTGCGAGTACCGGAACTCTGCCGCCGGGCGCGACCTCGTTCCGCAGGCGGTGATCGACAAGCCCCCGTCGGCGGAGCTGCGGCCGGACCAGCGCGATGACGAGAGCCTCCCGCCCTACGCGGTGCTGGACCCGATCCTCGAGGGCTATGTCGAACAGGACCTCACCGTCGAGGACCTGGTCGCCGCCGGCTTCGAAGCGGCGGTTGTCCGGCGGGTGATCGATCTCGTCGACCACGCCGAGTACAAGCGGCGCCAGGCTCCGCCCGGGCCGCGGGTCACGAGCCGTGGCTTCGGCAAGGACCGTCGCATGCCGATCACGAACCAGTTCCGGGCGTCCGCCGGGCCGGCGGGTTGAAGCTCCTCGACTCCGCGAGGTATCTCGGCGGCCTGCGAGCCGTCGAGCTGGCTTGCTTCGAACGCGTGGGTGAGCGGGCGCCTCGCCTTGCCGCGCCTGCGTGCGCGCGGTGGGCGGCGTCGGCGAGCCTCGCCCACGCCTGGCGGGCGTCACTTCTCGAGGAGCTGCTTCCCGTCTCGGTCGGGCTTCCGGGCCTGGCCGATGTCACGGTCCTTCCGGAAGGACCGCTCGGTGCCGAGCTCGCCCGGGCACTTCCGAGCCGCGAGAGCGCGTCGTCGATTGGCGGATCTCGCGACAGTGAAACTGACGACGGCTGGTTGCTCATATCCGACCTCTCGGGTCGGCTTTATTCGCTTCTCCTGGCGGATTACGCCCGCCGGCTGGAGCTCTCGTCCCCGGCTGCCGACGGCGCGATTGCCCGTACTCTGGGCAGGGCCATGGCCGATCTCGAGGTCGTGCGGACGGAGGGCGCGACCTTATGTGCGGCCCTGCGGCCGGCGTAAGCCGGGAGGAGGCTCTATACCGTAGAACGACAGCGGTACCAGGGCAAGGACCGCGATCGGCTGAGCTTGACTACACCGTTACACTTACGTCGGACAACAAGGCAGCGCAGAGTTCGCTGACCGGCGCAGGGGTGGGGCGCGACGGTCGGGCGCGGATGGCCCCGCCTACGCGTCAAATTTCGGAGCAGCGCGGAGCTGTACCGGCTCAACCCACGGAGGCTTTAGGATCTTGGCGAAAGAGCGAGTTGAGCGCGACGAGGAAGATCTCGTCAGGCTGTACCTCACCGACATCGGCCAGTACCCGCTACTCACCAAGGACGACGAGGTACGTCTCGCACAGGCGATCGAGGCCCGCTGGAGCGCCGAAGAGGAGCTGAAGGCAAAGGCCAAGGGTACGACTCCGACCCGTCGCCGAGAACTCAATCGGCTCGTCCGGGAAGGTGAGACTGCCCAGCGCACGTTCGTGCAGTCGAACCTCCGTCTGGTCGTCTCGATTGCGAAGAAATACCAGGCGTCCGGCCTGCCGTTGCTCGACCTCATCCAGGAGGGCAACCTCGGCCTCATGCACGCAGTCGAGAAGTTCGACTGGCGCAAGGGCTTCAAGTTCTCGACCTATGCGACGTGGTGGATCCGCCAGGCGATCACCCGTGGCATCGCCAACACCGGGCGCACGATCCGCCTGCCGGTTCACGCCGGCGACACTCTGGCCAGGGTGCAGAAGGCGCAGGCCCGTCTCGAGCTCAAGCTCGGGCGGCCGGCAACGCTGACCGAGCTCGGGATCGAGGTGGAGCTGCCGGAGGACAAGCTGATCGAGGCGCTCCGTTTCCGTGCCGAGCCGCTCTCGCTGTCCGAGCCGCTGCGGGAGGACGGCGACGCCGAGTTGGGCGACGTCGTCGAGGACCGCTCCGCCGAATCGCCCTTCGAGGTCGCCGCGACGGCGCTGCTGCCGCTCGAGATCAACCGACTGCTGGCCCCGCTCGACGAGCGCGAGCGCGAGATCCTGAGGCTGCGCTTCGGTTTGGACCGGGGTGAGCCACGCACGCTGGAAGAGGTCGGGGAGCACTTCAACCTCACCCGCGAACGCATCCGTCAGATCGAGGCGCGTGCCATGTCCAAGCTGCGGCACCCCTCGAGTGACACCGGGGCCCGGGACCTTCTGACGGTCTGAGCTCGGCGCAGATCCGCCCTGGCCAGGGCGGGCGCGGGCATCACAGGTATCTTCACCGGAACGTCTATGGCGTGCCGCCGCGGTTTGGCGGCACAAGGCCACGACCAGGTGGCTACGATCGGGGCATGATCAAGAAGCTCCTGATTCTGGCCGTGCTCGTAGCCCTCGGAGCGATCGCAGCAAAGCGACTCCGCGGCGACGACTGATCCGGTAACCCGACCGACTCGCTAGGTCGGCGCGCCCTCGGGCGCGACGGCCGGCGGGCCGGCGGGGCTGCCACATGGCGGTTCGCAGCCACTTGGGTGGCCTGGTGGGGAAATAGCCCCCACGAGCCCGCCCAAGTGCTGTGCTTCAGGCGCGCGCGGGCACCGCTCAGAACTCGCGTCGGCGCGTGCCGAGCCACCAGCCTGCTGCGGCGGCTCCCGCTCCGAGTGCAAAGGCGCCTGCCGAGAGCGCGATCGCCGGGCGTGGCGGCACCGATCCGATCCGATCCCGCACCCGGCTCCAAAGGCTGACGGTGTGGCTGAAGTGGAGGATCTCGTAGTCGTGCTCGCGGGCGTAGCGGGACAACACCCGGTCCGGGTTCACGGCGACCGGGTGACCGACGGTCTCGAGCATCGGGAGGTCGGTGTAGGAATCGGTGTAGGCGTAGGAAGCGGCCAGGTCGATGCCTCGCTCGACGGCGAGAGCGTGGATCGCCTCGGCTTTGAACGGCCCGTAGGCGTAGAACTCCATCGAGCCCGTGTAGCGGCCCTCGTCGTCCACGCGGGCCCGGCTGGCGATGCAGACGTCAGCACCGAGGAACCTGCTCAGCGGCGTGACGATCTCGTCCGGCGAGGCCGACACGATCACCACGATGCGCCCTTCCTCGTGATGCCAGTCGATGAGGTCGGCAGCCTCCGCGAAGATGATCGGCTCGACGATCGCCTCGATCGCCTCCTCGACGATCTCGCAGACCCGGTCGCGGTGCCAGCCCCTGGTCAGGCGGAGGACGGACTCCCGGATCCGGTTCAGCTTCTGTTCGCTCGCGCCGAGGTGGAGGTAGACGAGCTGGCCGTAGAGCGCACGCAGCACGGTGCGACGGTCGATCAAGCCACCGTGGTAGAAGGGCCGGCCGAAGGCGACCATCGACGCCTTCGCGATGACCGTCTTGTCGAGGTCGAAGAATGCGGCCTGCAGCGGGCCGTAGGTGGCGGGGACCGGACGTTCGACCGCGCGTACGGACTCGGGCTCTTCGCGGTCGGCCTCCAGCTGCACAAGGGCGTCCTGGTCGATGGCGATGTCCGACTCGCCAGGCTCGCCCCCCGGCCCAGGCTCGGCCTTCTGGCGGATGCGGCTGCGATTCCGGCTTCGGCGCTGTTTCGGGGCGGAGGACTCCGGTCCGGTCTCGCTCTCGGCGTTTGCCTCGCCACCCTCAGCGGACACAACCGCCTCCGGTTGAGATAGTTCCGGCTCAACAAGCTCCGGCTCGGACACGTCCGGCTCCGCTACCTCCCCGGCTCGCCCCCCCTCCGGAGCTTCCGTCACGACTCGTGCAGGAGAAGCGCCCGGATCTCGTCGTCGGCGCACTGCGCGCTGACAAGGAGCAGGACCTCGTCTCCCACGTCGAGAAGGGTGTCCGGCCTGGGCACGACGACGTGGCCCTCTCGCACGAGGGCGACAACGGCGGCACCGCGAGGAAGGCCGACGGATCCGATCTCGCTCTTGACGGCAGGCGAGTCACCGTCCAAGGTCACCTCCATCAGCCGGGTGTTGCCACCGTCGAATTGAAGCAGGCGGACAAGCATCCCGACCGACACGGCCTCCTCGACAAGGCCGGCGAGCAATTGTGGCGTCGACACCGCGACGTCCACGCCCCACATCTCGTTGAACAGCCAATGGTTCTTCGGGTGGTTCACCCTTGCGATCACCCGCGGGACGGCGAACTCCTGCTTGGCGAGCAGCGAGATGACCAGATTGTCCTCGTCGTCGCCGGTCGCCGCGACGACGACGTCCATCTCGTCGAAATGGGCTGCCTGCAGGGATGACACCTCGCAGGCGTCGCCGGCGACGAAGTGCACGCCCTCGACGGGCGGCAACGAGGCGACGAGCTCGGCATTGGAATCGATCAACAGCACCTCATGTCCACTGGGCGCCAAATCCTCCGCCAGGAACCGGCCCACGTTCCCCGCACCCGCGATTGCCACCTTCATCGGTGGTTCCCCCCGCCGTCGGCGAATCCGGACACGATCGACACACCCGGGAAAAGTGCTTCCAGCGCGCCTTCGGCGCCGTGCGTGACGATCAGGTGGAGCACGTCGCCCTCTTGGCCGACGAGGTCTTCGACGTCGACCGTCGGCGCCCCGGCCCGGGTAACGGCCACGACGCGGATCCCGTCGCCGTGCAGGGCGGCCACGGGTAGCCGGCGACCTTCCCAGTCCGCCGGCAGCGGCCGTTCGATCAGGTGCAGGCGGCCCGTTGAGTCCGACCACTCCGTGACGGCCCGTTCCGGCATCATCCGGCGCAGCACGTGGTCGATGGTCCAAGCGACGGTCGGAACCGTCGGTATCCCGAGCCGCTGGAAGATCTCGGCACGCCCCGGGTCCTTGATCCGGGCCACGACGTTCGGGATCTCGTAGTTCTCCCGCGCGATCCGGGCGCAGAGGATGTTGGAGTTGTCGCCGCTCGTCACCGCAGCGAGAGCGGTCGCACGCTGCGCTCCGGCCTCCTCGAGGTGGTCACGGTCGAAGCCGAAGCCGACGATCCGCTCGCCCGGCCAGTCGGTCGGCAATCGCCGGAACGAGCGGGACACCTTGTCGATGATGCCGACCGAATGGCCAGCCCGCGTGAACTCGACCGCCAGGCCTGAGCCGACTCTCCCGCAACCGACCACGACGACATGCACCCCATCTATCGAACACGCTGAATGGCGGCCGCACAACTCACGACCTTGAAGGCGCGCCTCCGTCTTCGGGGGTCGAGAGGATCCAGTAGAGGGGATTCACCATTACCTCCTCGCGGCCGCGTTGACCGACCATCCCCTCGACCACGAGAAGAGCGCCGGGCTCGATGCCGGGCACGCGTCGCCGCCCTTGGAAGACGAGCGTGAGCTGGGCGCTCGAGTCGGCGAGCGTGCACTCGAGCGACGGCACGCCCGATCGGGGCTGGACGCGCACAGAGCGCACCCGTCCGGTGACCCGTGCACGCTGGCGCGGGCGGACGCTCGCCACCGGGACGGTGCCGGAAGGCTGGCGACCGGGGAACATCGTCTGAAGCCTCGCCGTTCGTTCGGCCGCCGTGGCCATCCCGGCTTCCATGCCTGCGCGTCGGTGCCGCTCGCCTCGGTCGGCACGCTCGCCTCGGTCGGCACGTTCGCCCGTCGCCACCGGCACCGCGGTGGAATCCTCACCGAGACCGCTGCGGACCCGCGCAACCTGGCGCTGCTTCTTGCCGACTCGGAAGGGGACGATGGTCGGGGTGACGTTCTGCACCAGACCGACGACGCTCGCGATCCGGCGAGCGGTCCGGTCGTGCAAGATGAAGTCCCAGACCCCGGCGAAGAACCTCCGTGGCAACAAGACCGTCACCTCGGTCTGACCGTCGGCCGCCGCCTCGGCGACGATCTCTGTCGCGCTGCGGGCGATGCGGCGGTCTGGGCATTCCACCAGGTCCAGAGGGAGCCGGGACAGCCCAAGGCGGCTCCACTGCGTCTCGAGCTCACGCGCCGCCGCGGTATCGAGGATGATGTGCACCGCGCGCAGCTCATCGGGCATGAAGCTCCTGGCGTACTGCAGCGCCCTCGCGGTCGCAAGGTCGAGGCGCCCGACGAACACGAGCACGACGTGACGGCGGAGGATGGGCGCTTCACATGCCAGCGGCGCGTTCTCCTCGAGCTGGCGCGACTCGTCGACGTACTGGCGGTGCAAGCGGATGAGCGCCCAGACGATCAGGGGGAACAGCACCACCACGGCCCACGCTCCCTCGGTGAACTTCGTAACCGCGAAGATCACCACCACGATCGCCGAGAGGCTCGCCGAGACCCCGTTCACAAGACAGCCTCGCCGCCAGTGCGTCCCCCGTTCGCGACGGTGGTGACGCACCATTCCCGACCCCGCCATTGTGAAGCCGGTGAACACGCCAATGGCGTAGAGGCTCACGAGAGCGTCGAGGCTGGCGTGGGTGACGACGAGCAGGATGACACCTGCCAGAGCGAGGACCACGATCCCATTGGAGAAGTTGAGGCGATGGCCGCGCTTGGTGAGCCAGCGGGGCAGGTATGCGTCGTTGGCCACGAAGCTCACGAGGTACGGGAAACCGTTGAAGCTCGTGTTCCCGCCCGTCCACAAGATGAGCATCGCCGACGCCTGAAGTAGGTAGAAGAGAACGTGTCCGAGGGGCCCGACGCCGAACACCGCATGAGCCTCTTGGGAGATCACCGTGGGTGTGCCCAATGCATACGGCACGGCATGAGTGAACCGGGCGATGATCGACACGCCGAACACGAGAACCCCGAGAATCGTGCACATCATGACGAGGACTCGCCGGGCGTTGATGCCCTCTGGCGGGCGGAAGGCGCTGACCGAGTTCGAGACTGCCTCGAGGCCGGTGAGTGAAGAGCCGCCGTTGGCGAAAGCGCGCAGCAGAATGAAGACCGACGCGCCCATCAAAAGGCCGGCCCCGGGGTGGCCGATGGGAACCGCGCCATGGACGTTGATCGGGCGCGCGTGGAGCTTTCCCAGCGCGGCTCTGATCACGCCTGTCACGATCATGAGACCGGTCATGGTCACGAAAAAGTAGGTCGGGACGGCGAAGATCTTGCCCGCCTCTCTCAGGCCCCGCAGGTTGAGGTAAGCCATGAGGACGACGACGGCGACACAGATGGGCACGGTGTACCCGGCCAGCTGCGGGAAGGCCGAGGTCAGGGCATCGGTGCCCGCAGCGACCTGCACGGCCACGGTCAAGACGTAGTCGATGATCAGGGCGGCCGCGGCGACCTGGGCGACATTCGTGCCGAAGTTGTCCCTCGACACGACATACGAGCCCCCAGCCTTGGTGTAGGTGGTCACGACCTCGCGATAGGAGAGCGTGACGAAGAACAGGATGCCGAGGATCGCGAGTGTGACGGGGATGAGCATCGTGAAGGCCGCCACGCCCATCACGGGGACGAGAATGGCGAGCATCTCCTCTGTCCCGTAGTTGGTCGAGGAGATCATGTCCGGGGCGATCACGCCGAGGGCCATCGGCTTTCCGAGACGTTCGTTCGAAAGGCGCTCTGTGACCAGCGGCGGACCGAGGAGGCGCCTCTTCATGCGATACGAGAGCGGTTCGGGGATGATGACGGCTTCGCGCTCGTCGGAGAGCTGGTTGCGGAAGGGGTCGCCGCCGGGCGCGGCGCGTCGGGCGAAGCCTTCGAGGTTCGGCGTGGCGCCCGCCTCGGGCAGGACGATCAGCTCGGATCGGCTGCCCGAGCCAGGGTCGTCATTGCCGTTGCCGTTGTCGATTCCGGCTCCATCCGCCGCGGGATCGACGGCATCGTCAGGCCGGCGTCCCCGAGTTGTCACGAGGGCTAGTCTGGCCCGTCTCGGGGCCAAAGGCGAGCACGGCCGCCTCCGAGGTATCCGAAAGCCCTGGCCGCCCGCTCGACTGGGGTCGCGGGGAGGTGTCGCCGCCGGCCGGAGGCGACTGCGGCGCCGGCCGGCGAGGCGGGTCGCGACGGCTGGCAATTCGCCTGACAATTAATTGTGCGATCAATTGCGCGGTTTGAATCTGCCCGTCGCCTACCGTATCCTCCGACCCGACCTGACCAAAGGAGCTAGTAGTGCTTCCCCATCTCCTCGCGGCCGATGGCGGCTATCAGGCCTTCACCCTCGGCGGAGCCGAGCGGGGTTGGCTTGTATTCGCCCTCGCCACTGGCATCGTGGCAATCGCGACCGCCCTGTACCTCATGCGCGGCGTGCTCGCCGCCGACACGGGCACGGACAAGATGCGAGAGATCGCGGCCGCCATCCAAGAAGGCGCGGTCGCGTTCCTCCGCCAGCAATTCAGGACGATCGCCATCATCGTCGTCCCCCTCTTCGTTCTCGTGTTCTTCACCGCCACAAAAGTCGTGCGTCCGGACGGGTCGGTGGCGCTGACGTTCGTGCAGTCCGGCCTCGCCCGCGCGATCGCCTTCCTCTGCGGCGCGACCTTCTCCGGGTTCACGGGGTTCATCGGCATGAGCCTCTCGGTGCGCGGCAACGTGCGCACGGCCGCCGCCGCACGAGACGGGCAGCTCCCGCCGGCGCTCAAGGTGGCGTTCCGCACCGGCGGCATCACCGGCCTGTTCTGCGTCGGCCTCGGGCTCATCGGCGCGACGACGATCGTCTTCATCTTCCAGAACAGCGCCACGGCGGTGCTGGTCGGCTTCGGCTTCGGCGCATCGCTGATCGCCCTGTTCATGCGTGTCGGCGGCGGCATCTTCACCAAGGCGGCAGACGTGGGGGCTGACCTCGTCGGCAAGGTCGAAGCGGGTATCCCCGAGGACGATCCCCGCAACGCCGCCACCATCGCGGACAACGTCGGCGACAACGTCGGGGACTGCGCCGGCATGGCGGCCGACCTCTTCGAGTCCTACGAGATCACGATCATCGCCTCGCTGATCCTCGGTTACTCGGCCTTCAACTCGCTCCACCTGCCGCCTGCCCGCGGCTTGCTCTACCCGCTCATCGTCGCCGGCATCGGCATCATCACCTCCGCCATCGGCATCCTGATCGTGCGCGCGAGCCCGCGGGACAAGTCCGCGATGGCCCCGATCAACCGGGGCTTCAGGACGAGCGCCGCGCTCACCCTGATCGGCGCCTTCCTTGTCGCCCAGTTCTACATCCACAATTTGAAGGTCTTCTGGGCCGTGCTGATCGGCGTCGCGCTGGCGCTCGTCGCGAGCCTGATCACCGAGCACTTCACCTCGACCGAGGCGAGCCCCGTGCAGGAGATCGCGGAGTCGACCCGGACCGGACCGGCAACCACGGTGCTGTCGGGTATCAGCATCGGCCTCGAGTCGAGCGTCTGGGCCATCATCGCCATCGTCATCGCGATCTCGAGTGCCGTCGCGCTCGGGGGCGGCAAGCTGACCGTCTCGCTCTACCTCGTGGCGCTCGTCGGCATCGGCATGCTGTCCACGACCGGGATGATCATCTCGGAGGACTCGTTCGGGCCCGTCTCCGACAACGCGGCGGGCATCGCCGAGATGTCGGGTGAGTTCACCGGCGAGGCCGAGCGGATCATGGTGAGTCTCGACGCCGTCGGCAACACCACCAAGGCGATCACCAAGGGAGTCGCGATCGGCTCGGCGGTCATCGCCGCGGTCGCCCTGTTCTCCTCGTTCATCGAGACGATCGGCAACCAGCTGCCGCAGCTGAAGAACGTCACGGGCGACGCGTTGTTCCACAACCCGCTCACCCAGATCAACGTCGCCAACCCGACGACGTTCATCGGCCTGTTGATCGGCGGGTCGATCGCCTTCCTGTTCTCCTCGCTCGCCATCCGGGCCGTCGGCCGTTCGGCGGGGACCGTCGTGCACGAGGTGCGCCGCCAGTTCCGCGAGCATCCGGGGATCATGGACTACACAGAGAAGCCGGAATACGGCGCCGTGATCTCGATCTGCACCGCCGCCTCCCAGCGCGAGCTCGCCACGCCGGCCCTGCTGGCGGTCCTGTCCCCCGTCATCGTCGGGTTCGGGATCAACTACGTCGCGCTCGGGGCGTTCCTGACCGGAACGATCCTCACCGGGCAGTTGATGGCGAACTTCCTCTCGAACTCCGGCGGCGCGTGGGACAACGCCAAGAAGTACATCGAGGACGGCCACTACGGCGGCAAGGGTTCGGAGTCCCACAAGGCGGCGGTCATCGGAGACACCGTCGGTGACCCCTTCAAGGACACCGCCGGCCCGGCGCTGAATCCGCTCATCAAGGTCATGAACCTCGTGTCGTTGCTCATCTTGCCGGCGGTGATCACTCTCCGGCACCACGCGGCTGCCCACTACGCCGTTGCCGGCGCCGCCCTCTTGATCCTGTTGGCGGCGATCCTGTTCTCGAAGCGCTCGACGAGCATGATCGTGGACGAGGGCGCAGGCGATGACCGCCAGCTGCCCGAGCCGGGCGGCGACGAGCGGGCGACCCCCGAGAACCCTGACAACGTCGACGATGCCGCCGTCGGCTCCTGACCCAGTGCGGACGAGAAGAACTTCGGCCGGCCGCCGATACCGGGACGAGCGCCTGTGCCCAAGCCACTCGTAATCGTCGAGTCGCCCGCGAAGGCGAAGACCATCGCGGGCTATCTCGGTGCCGCGTACGTCGTCGAGTCCTCGATCGGCCATATTCGCGACCTGCCCCGGTCGGCGGCGGATGTGCCGGCGGCGTTCAAGGCCGAGCCCTGGGCTCGCCTCGGTGTCGACGTCGACAACGACTTCAAGCCGCTCTATGTCATCTCGCGTGAGAAACGGGAACAGGTAGCGAAGCTTCGGCGCCTCGTCGCCGACGCGAGCGAGGTCTACCTCGCAACCGACGAGGACCGCGAGGGCGAGTCGATCGCCTGGCACCTCGCCGAGGTGCTCTCGCCCCGGGTCCCCGTGCTGCGGATGGTTTTCCACGAGATCACGCCCGCGGCCATCCGGGCCGCCATCGAGCACCCGAAGGAGCTCGACCGGCGTCTCGTCGACGCCCAGGAGGCGAGGCGGATTCTCGACCGCCTCTACGGCTACGAGGTCTCCCCGGTGCTCTGGCGCAAGGTCGCGAAGGGGCTCTCCGCCGGGCGTGTGCAGAGCGTCGCCACTCGGATCGTGGTCGAGCGCGAGCGCGAGCGCATGCGGTTCCGCTCCGCCAGCTGGTGGAGCGTCGAGGGCGACTTCAGCGCCGAGTCACAGCCGTTCGAGGCCCGCCTCGTGGAGATCGCCGGACGCCCGGTGGCGACGGGCGAGGACTTCGGGCCCGGCGGGACCCTCAGGGCGCCGGGCGGGGTCGTGCTCCTCGACGAGCCGAGCGCCCGCGGCCTCGTTGCAGCCCTGGACGGCGCGGAGTTCCGTGTCGCAAACGTCGAAGAGCGTCCCTACCGGCGCTCGCCGGCGGCGCCGTTCATCACCTCCACGCTCCAGCAGGAGGCCGCCCGGAAGCTGCGTTTTTCTGCTCAGCGAGCCATGCAGGTTGCGCAGCGACTGTACGAGCGGGGTTACATCACCTATATGCGGACCGATTCGACGACGTTGTCGGAGACGGCCATCGCCGCCGCCCGCGATCAGGCCCGGGCACTCTACGGTGACAAGTGCATCCCTGCGGCTCCGCGAACCTATCGGAGCAAGGTGAAGAACGCCCAGGAGGCCCACGAGGCGATCCGTCCGGCCGGAGACCGGTTCCGGACGCCGGCGGCGGTCGCGGGCGAGTTGAGCGGGGAGGAGCGCCGCCTCTACGAGCTCGTCTGGCAGCGGACGGTCGCGTCGCAGATGAATGACGCGACGGGCACGACGGCGCGGGCGCGGATCGAGTCCTCGACACTCACCGAGTCGCCGGCCGCGCCCTCCGGAGCCAGGACGGCGTTCGCGGCCACGGGCACGGTGATCACCGATCCGGGTTTCCTTGCGGTCTACCGGGAGGACGACGACGACACCGAGGAGGGCCGGAGCGACCGCCGCAACGACCAGGATGCCCGCCTGCCCCGCCTCGTCGTCGGCGCGGAGGTCGACTGCACCGGTCTCGAGGTGGAGGACCACGCCACCAAGCCTCCGGCGCGCTACACCGAGGCCTCGCTCGTCCGGCGCCTCGAGGAGCTCGGCGTCGGCCGGCCGTCGACGTATGCAAGCATCATCGGGACGATCCAGGACCGCGGCTATGTCTGGAAGAAGGGCACTGCGCTCGTCCCTTCCTTCACCGCGTTCGCCGTCGTCGGATTGCTCGAGGACTACTTCGCGAACCTGGTCGACTACGGCTTCACGGCCGCAATGGAGGACGATCTCGACGAGATCGCCGCGGGCACCGAGGAACAGGTCCCCTGGCTCGAGCGCTTCTATTTCGGCGAGCACCGCGAGGGGGCGGTCCAGCCCGCGCGGAAGGCCGGCCGCTCGCTCGCCGTCGACGGTGTTCACGGCCTGAAGGACGCCGTCCTCCTGCATCTCGGGGAGATCGACGCCCGGGAGGTCAACTCGATCCCGCTTGGGTCCGACGCGGACGGGCGTGAGGTCGTCATCCGGGTGGGCCGCTACGGCCCCTACCTCCAGCGCGGCGACGATCGCGCGGCCGTGCCCGAGGACCTGGCCCCCGACGAGCTCACTTTGGAGCGGGCGGCGGAGCTGCTCGAACATCCCTCCTCCGATCGCGTGATGGGCACCGACCCGCTGTCGGACAGGTCGGTGATGGTACGGGCCGGCCGTTTCGGGCCCTACGTTCAGCTCGGCGACGCCGGCGACGGCCCGGAGAAGCCGCGGACGGCGTCCTTGTTCAAGTCGATGACCGTGGCGGACATCACGCTCGAGCAGGCCCTGAAACTGCTGCAGCTCCCGCGGACCGTCGGTGGTGACCCGGAGACCGGTGAGGAGATCGTCGCCGCTAACGGCCGTTTCGGGCCCTTCTTGAAGCGAAGCAACGAGACCCGCAGCCTCGACTCCGAAGAGCAGCTCTTCACGGTGACGCTCGAGGAGGCGCTCTCCCGCTTCGCCCAGCCCAAGCAGCGCCGCTACGGCACAGCGGCCGCGCCCCTGCGGGAGCTCGGGGCCGACCCCGACTCGGGGCTCGCGATCGTGCTGCGCTCGGGCCGGTTCGGACCATATGTGACCGACGGCACGACGAACGCGTCGCTGCGCAGGAGCGACGACCCGGACACGGTGACGCTCGAGCGTGCCGCGGAGCTGATCGCCGATCGCCGGGCGGCGGGCCCGGTCAAAAAGGCCGGGGCGCGGCGCGTCACCGGCGCGAAGAAGGCCGGGGCTCGCAAGGCCACGGGTGCGGTGAAGAAAGCCGGGGCTCGCAAGGCCTCGGGGGCGGTGAAGAAGGCCGCCGCCCGCAAGGCGTCCGGTGCGGTGAAGAAGGCTGGCGCCCGCAAGGCGTCCGGTGTCGTGAAGAAGGCCGGCGCAAAGCGAGCCCCGGGGGCCGCGACCAGGACGACACGCCCTGCGTCAGCTCCCGACGTCGAGGACGACTGGTAGACCGTCGCCCTTTCCGGCTTGGTATGCGAAGCTCTGGCCTTCGCTCGAGCGGCGTGCAAGCGAGTTGTGCGGGACGACACAGGAGGTAGCTCCATGGCCAAGAAGCTCGTCGCCGAGCTGCTCGGGACGTTCATCCTCGTCTTCTTCGCCGTCGGTAGTGCCGTAGGCGGATACAACGTGATCGGCCCGGTCGGCGTCGCGTTTGCGTTCGGTCTGGTCCTCTTGGCGCTCGTTTACGCGATCGGACCGGTGTCCGGCTGTCACGTCAACCCGGCAGTCACCTTGGGGGCTCTCCTCTCCGGGCGCATCCCGGTGACCGAGGCGGCCGGCTACTGGGTGGCGCAGTTCGTCGGAGGTATCGCCGGCGGCGCCTTGTTGAAGCTGCTGACCTCGAGCTTCGGCAAGGTGGTGGACCAGACGGGCGGACTCGGCACCGACTCTTACGGGAAGCACATCAGCGAAGGCGGGGCCTTCGTGCTCGAGGTCGTGCTCACGTTCCTTCTCGTCTTCGTCGTGCTCATGGTCACCGAGAAGGCGGCGGCGGCCGGGTTCGCAGGGCTCGCGATCGGCCTGTCGCTGACGGTGATCCACCTTGTCGGCATCCCGCTCGACGGCACGTCGGTGAACCCCGCCCGCGCGCTCGGGCCGGCTTTGTTCGAGGGCGGCCGGCAGCTCGGGCAGGTGTGGTTGTTCATCCTGGCGCCGCTCGTCGGCGGCGTGCTCGCCGCAGGCGTCAACCTGTTCCTGCGCAGCGAGTCCAAGCCACTCGAGCCGGAGCTGAAGGCCGAGGCCTGAACCGCGCAGCGCCCGCCGACGCGAGCCGCGGCGGCACCGGTGTCAGCTGAAGTGACGGCGCAGCTCGTTGGCGTACGCGAGGCCCAACCGGTCGCCGTGCTCGGCCAGCCACGTCGACACCTTTGTGTCACCGGTCGCGGGCCCGTCGGTGTCGGCCAGGCCGTCGGCCATGGCGTGGTACTCGTCCCGGGTCAAAAGGACGTCTCGTAGCACGAACCCGAGCGCGGCCGACAGCACCGGCAGCATCGGGCCGGGGAGCTTCACGATGCGGGCGCGACTGCCCACGACCGCCCGGATCTCCCCCACGAGCTCGAGGAAGGTCGGCCGTTCCGGCCCGACGGCGTCGAGAATCACGTCACGCCGGTGGCGTCCCGCTTCGAGCGCGAGGCCGGCGAGATCGTCGACGTGGATCGCCCGGATCCGGTAGCGACCGTTGCCGCCCACGGCGAAGATCGGGAGGCGGCGGAGCAGCCAGGCGATGTTGTTGATCAGCACGCCGTCACCACCGAAGAGGATCGCGGGCCGCAGGATCGCGTACGGGACGCCCACCTCGGCGAGCGATCGTTCGACGAGCGCCTTGCAGCGAAAGTACGGGTACGGCGAATCGATGGTCGGGTGCGTGATGCTGACGTGGACGATCCGCTGCACTCCCGCCCGCCGGGCGGCGTGGAACAGCGTCCGCGAGTTGGCAACCGCCTGCTCGTGATCGAGCCGACCACGGGCGAAACGGACCCAGTACGTGTTGTAGAGCGTCGTCGCCCCGCTCAGGTGCGCCGCCAGCGCGGCCGGGTCGTCGAAATCGAGCGGGAACGCTTCGATGCCGCCGTCCGGGGCCGCACGGCCGGGATGGCCGGTCAGCGTCCGGACCCCTCGACCCTCGTCGCGGAGGTGCCGGGCGATCGCCGACCCGGAGTAGCTGAATGCACCGGTGACGACATCGAGCCCGCTGTCGGAAGGCAACTCGCGGGACTCGCTGCGTTCGGGGGATCGGGTCGGGGGGTTCATCGGTTCTCCCTTTGCATTAGGCGAGGACTGAGGGCTTCGAAGGCCGACACGAGCAGGGCGAGATGCCCGAACAACGCCGTGGCCCGGCCGCGGTCGCCGTCGAGGTTTGCGAGCATCTCGAGCCCGAGGTACAGCGCCACGATCGCGTGCGCGACCTCGCCCGTCGGGACCATCGCCCGGAGGGGGGAGTCCGCCAGCGCCGAGCTGACCGCCGACTCCGCGAAGTCGGCCCAGGGAGCGATCCGGCGCGCCACCTCGGCGCCGAGCCCCGGGGTCGACGAGGCGCCGGCGATCATCTCGACGAGCACGGTCGCGTAGCCGGCGTCGAGGTCCTCCCTGAAGACGTCGACGGCCACCGCCAGGAGGTCGGCAGGATTCGTGACGACCTCCACCGCTGCGGAATAGCGCACGAAGCGGGCCTGGCTCACCGCATCCAACGCAGCCAGCAGGAGATCGACCACGCTGCCGAAGTAGTAGAAAACCAGAGCCTGGTTGCAGCCGGCCCTGCGTGCGATCGCCCGTGCGCTCGCACCCGCGAACCCTTCCTCGTGCAGCGTCTCGATCGCCGCGTCGACGAGTGCCTGCCGCGTTCCGGTCTCGGGACCGGAGTGATCGGATCGTGGTCGGCTCGGCTGTCCCGGTTTGGCCATCGTGAGGTCCCTCTTTGAGCGAACGATTTGAGCAATTGATTACATACTCGCGCCCGCGCTGCACGGATGCAAATCTCCACGTCCCCCCGGGTCCCCGCTTCCGAAAAGGCTGACCATTAGCCTCGTGTATGGCCGAGACTGTCAAGTACATCCACGTCCTTCACCCGCGCACCAAGGCGGTACTCAGCGGTCAGGCGGGTCCTCCTCCGAAGGTTGCCGACGAGCTCTCGAGAGCGGGCATCGCCAGTCGCCTCAACGCCAAGCTCGCCGTCCTCATCACCGACGCCGTCGGGACGATGTGGTGCGCCTACGTGTTCGCCGGCGTGGCGCTCATCGGGCTTCCGGCGGCGCTGCGGCCAGGTGGCGAAGGGATCATCGCCTGGATAGCCCAGACGTTCCTCCAGCTCGTGCTGCTTTCCATCATCATCGTCGGGCAGAACATCGCCGCCGCCGCGAGCGACAAGCGTTCAGAGGACACCTTCAAGGACGCCGAAGCCGTGCTGCACGAGGCGATCGAGATCCAAAAGCACCTCCGCTCCCAGGACGAGGTCATCGATGAGCTCGTGCAGCGGATGAAGGCGCTCAGGTCCTCCGGCACGTGAGCGGCGTGGTTCGCGCCGCCCCGGCGAGCGGCCGAACCGTCGTCGTGAGCCTCTAGTGTGCGAGCGGTGGGTGCTCGGGGCCGGCTGATCGCGATCGAAGGCGGCGAGGGCGCCGGAAAGTCCACCCAGTCCGCCCTCCTCGCCGCGGCGATCGGTGCCGAGCTGAGCCGTGAGCCGGGCGGGAGCCCCATCGGCGAGCGCATTCGTGGCCTGCTCCTCGACCCGTCGCTCGGCGTGCTCGCGCCGAGGGCCGAGCTCCACCTCATGCTCGCCGCCCGCGCCGAGCACCTCTCGGCCCGTATCGAACCAGCGCTCGCCGGCGGGCGTGACGTCGTCGTCGACCGGTTCGCCGGCTCGACGCTCGCCTACCAGGGCTACGGCCGCGGACTGCCCGTCGAGGAGGTGCGCCAGGCCTGCGATCTCGCCGCAGACCGGAGATGGCCCGACCTCTCGGTGCTCCTGGACCTCCCGCTCGAGCTTGCAGAGCGGCGCCGAGCCGATCACCGAGCGGCCCATTCAGGTGTGCGCCCGGACCGGATCGAGGCAGAGAAACGGGAATTTCATCTCAGAGTCTGCGAAGGCTTTCGCAAGCTCGCTGCCGACGACCCCGAGCACTGGGCCGTCGTCGACGGCGCTGCGAAAGAGGCCGAGGTGGCTGCCACCGTGCTCGAAGTCGTTCGCGCCCGTCTCGGATTCGACGGCTCGTCGTGAGCGCGGCCGCGGGGTCGTCGCGCGCTGGGGTGCTCGAGCGCATCAAGGGCCAGCCGGCGGCGGCACACCTGCTCCGTGGGTCGCTCGAGGCGCCCGTCCACGCCTACCTGTTCGTCGGCCCTCCCGGCACCGGGCGGCGTGACGCGGCGGTGGCCTTCGCCGCCGCCCTGCTCTGCCCACATGGAGGGTGTGGGATATGTGCGTCGTGCAGGGAGGTGCTTGCGGGACGCCACCCGGATCTCGAGGTGATCGAGCGCGTCGGCGCCTCGATCTCGGTCGAGCAAGCCCGCGAAGTCTCGCGGATGGCTCTGCGCACGCCCAGGGCTGCCCGTTACCAGGTGCTCGTGCTCGTCGACTTCGACCTCGTCGAGAAGGCAGCGCCGGCGCTCCTGAAGACGATCGAGGAGCCGCCGGACACCACGGTGATGATCCTCATCGCCGAATCGGTCCCTCGCCCGTTCGTCACGATCGCGAGCCGCTGTGTCCAGGTCCGATTCGAGCCCCTGGCGGCCGCGGCCGTCGTCGAGGTCCTCATCGCCGAGGGCGTCGAGGCCGCGACGGCGGCATCTGCCGCCGAGGCCTCGGGCGGGCGCCTCGACCGGGCGCGGCTTTTAGCCCGGGACTCGGGGTTTGCCGAGCGGCTGCATCGGTGGAGAACCGTGCCGAGCCGCGTCGACGGGACCGGTGCGAGAGTCGCCGAGCTCGCCGACGAGTTGCTCGCCTCGGCGGCCGAGCCGCTCGAGGTGGTGCGTGAGCGACAAGCCGAGGAGCTCGAGAGCCTCCGGGATCAAGCAGAACAACGAGGTGAGAAAGGCGTGCCGCGCCGAGCCGCGGTCGAGGAGCGCCACCGGCGCGAGCAGCGGCGGGTTCGCACCGACGAGCTTCGCGCCGGCCTCGCCACGCTGTTGTCGGTGTACCGCGAGCGCCTCGCGGAGCCGGGTGTCTCCCCGCAACGCCTCCGCACGACCCTTTCCGCGATCGCGTCCATCGAAGATGCGGCGATGCGCCTCACCCGCAATGTCAACGAGACGATGCTGCTGCAGTCGCTGCTCTTGCGTCTCGACACCTGAACGCTGCTGGCGAGGCCCGGCGGCCGGACCGTCTGCTCCGGCGAACGCAGCGTCTACTTGAGGTGGAGCCCTCCGTCGACGAGGGTGATGTCACCGGTCTGGTAGCGGGAGCGGACGAGCCCGAGCACCGCCTCGGCGATGTCGCCGGCCGTCGCGCTTCGTGCGAGCGGCGCCATCTTCTGCACGAAGGCGCGTTCGAGCTCCCACTCGGCGGTCCAGGGTGTGTCGACCAGCCCGGGGGCGACCGCGTTCACTCGGATCTCCGGGCCGAGAACGTTCGCCAGCAGGCGGGTCATGTGATTGAGCGCCGCCTTCGAGACGGCATAGGGGATCGAGGAGCCCGTCGGGCGCAGCCCCGCCAGGGAGGAGACGATGACGACGTTTCCGTCGCCCGACTGGCGCAGGTGGGGAACCGCGGCGACCGTCACGTTCCAGGTGCCGATGACGTTCACGTCGAGGATCTCGTGCCACACCTCGCCGGTCACCGCCTCGAGATCGCGGTGCGGGATCTTCACGGTCGTCCCGGCGTTGTTGACGAGGATGTCGAGGCGTCCGTAGTGCTGAACGGCGGTCGCGACGAGACGACGGGCATCGGCCTCCGCGGAGATGTCGGCCTGGACGTAGCAGGCGTTGTGCAGCTGCGACGCCAGCGCCTCGCCCGCTTCGACCGATCGGACCGAGTGGACGACCACCGAGGCGCCCTCGTCGTCCAACGCCCGCGCCGTCGCTTCGCCGATGCCGCTGGCCGAGCCGGTGACGAGTGCGACCTTTCCTGCGAGATGTCCCGCCATCAGGAGAGCATCGCACGCGGCGCCCGGCGCGGGTCAGGCTCGGGGCCGGACCTCGTAGCGCCGCTGGGTCAGCACGGGCAGGGCCGCGCGAACTGCGTCCACCCGGGCGGGCAAGACGTCGGCCGAGGCAGTGCCGTCCCGCTCGCCGAGGCCGGCGAGCTGGACGCCCATCGGGTCGAGCACGACGCTGCGCCCGCAGTAGGTAGGCGGCGGCTGAGCAGCCGCGAGCAGGTAGGACGTGTTCTCGATCGCCCGTGCCCGGCACATCGTCATCCAGTGCTCTTCTTTGAGCGGTCCCGCCACCCAGGCGGCGGGCACGGCGAACGCGGTCACCCCTCGGTCGGCCAGGGCACGGAACACCTCGGGAAACCGCAGGTCGTAACACGTCACGACTCCGACTACGACCTCGCCGAGCGGCAGCACTAGGAGCTCGTCGCCGTCGATGCGCCCCGGCAGCAGGACGTCCGACTCCTTGAACCCGAGGGCGTCGTACAAGTGAAGCTTGCGGTAGCGGCCGAGCAGCCCTCCGGCGCCGACGGCCACGACGGTGTTGTGCACGCGGTCCTCGCCGGGCACTGCCTCGAACATCCCGGCAACGGCCGTCACGCCGAGCGTCGAGGCGGCTTGTGCGAGAGCGGTCACGAACGGCCCGTCGAGCCCCTCCGCCGCCCGGGCGATCTCGCCTGCCGGCCGGTCGAGGCAGTACATCGCAGCCTCGGGCAAGACGACGAGCTCGGCGCCGTCTTGAGCGGCGGTCCTCAACAGATCGAGGGCGCGGGCGCGGTTGGCGGCCGAGTCGGCGCCCGAAGCGAACTGAGCGACGGCGACCCTCACGACGCGACCTCACCCCGTTCGGCGGCGAAGGGCGTGTTCGCAAAACGCGGTCCCGCCCTGCCCACATGGCTCCCCACCTCACGTCCGACGAGCCGGCAGGCGAGACGGGCGGCGACGATGAGGAGGTCGAGGTCGAGGCCGGTCGGTATCCCCATCGCCTCGAGCCCGTAGGCGAGGTCCTCGAGGGCGAGATTGCCGGAAGCGCCCGGTGCGAACGGGCAGCCGCCGAGCCCGCCGACGGCGCCGTCGACACGGACGGCACCGGCCTCGAGCGCGACGAGGGCGTTGGCGATCGCAAGGCCCCGCGTATCGTGCAGGTGGATCCCGACCGGAACCTTCCCGGCGCGGCCGACGGCACCGGCGACGAGGAAGCGCACCTCTGTCGGCACGGCGGTGCCGATGGTGTCGGCGAGGGCGAGGCCCGCAACACCCGACTCGAGGGCGCGGTCGACCGTAGCCAGCACCTGCTCGGGCGGGACCGGGCCCGAGAAGGGACAGCCGAAGGAGGTGGAGAGGGTCACCTCGACCTTCGCATCGCGCGTCCGGGCGAGCGAGACGAGGTCGTCCAGCTCCCGCAGGGCCTGGGCCGTCGTGCGACCGGCGTTCTCGAGGCTGTGGCGTTCGGAGACCGAAACGACGAACTGCAGGTGAGAAAGCCCGGCGTCGAGCGCCCGCTCGGCGCCCCGTGGGTTCAGCACGAGGGCCCAGCGGACCGGGACGGTCGCTCCGGCGGTTGCGGCCGCCAACGCCTCTGCATCGGCCATCGCCGGCACCCGGTCCGGCCGGACGAACGACGTGAGCTCGAGCTCGCCGACCCCGGCCGACACAAGGGCCCCGTAGATGGCGAGCTTGTCGCCGGTCGAGATGGGCGACTCGTCCTGGAGCCCGTCGCGAAGCGTCACGTCGCGCAGCAACGGCGCGGTCGCGGCGGCTGTGGCGGTCACGGGTGCTCGAAGGGTCGGCTCATCGTCTCCACGCGGCCAAACTAGCGGGCGGCGCCGCGACCCAAGACCCACGGCCCGGCTCGCTGGTGGCCATTTGCGAGGCTCGTAGTGTCTCCGGCAAGAGAGGAGCATCGCATCACATGACCCAGACGGTGACCGGCGGCACGGAGCTCGTCGCCCGGGCGGAACGCGTCGCCGAGGAGGTTCTATTTCCCGGCGCGCTGGCGACCGACGCCGCCCCGGTCGTGCCCGTGGACCGGCTCGACGCGCTTGGCGGCGCGGGGCTCTACGGCCTGTTCGGGCCACCGGAGGCGGGCGGGCTCGGCGCCGACGCAGTTATCGGCGGGCTCGTGACCGAGGTACTTGCCGGCGCCTGCCTGACGACGGCCTTCGTCTGGGCGCAACATCACGGCGCCGTCACCACGACCGCCCGCGCCCCGGAGCAGCTGCGCGAGGAGTGGCTCGGGCCGCTGTGCAGGGGTGATCGGCGCGCCGGGGTGGCCTTCGCCGGCCTGCGGCGGCCCGGACCACCCCTGTTGACCGCGCGACCCTCCGCCAACGGCTGGGTCCTGCGGGGGAGCGCGCCCTGGGTGACGGGTTGGGGTCGCGTCGACGTCGTGCACACCGCAGCCCGCGATCCGGAGGGCAACGTCGTCTGGCTGCTCGTTGATGCGGTCGCTTCGCCGACGCTCGAAGTCGAGCCGCTCGAGCTCGCGGCCGTGAACGCCAGTGCCACAGTCGGTGTCCGTTTCACCGACCATGAGGTTCCCCTGTCGCGGCTCACTCTCGTCGAGCCGTTCGCGACCTGGATTGCCCGCGACAGCGCCGGCCTCAGCCGCAACGGTTCGTTCCCTCTCGGCGTCGCCCGGCGGTGTTCAAGGCTTCTCGGGAGCGACGGTTTCGACGACGAGATCGCCGCTTGTAGGCGGGCGCTCGACGAGTCGACGCCCGACACCGTCGCCGAGGCGCGGGCCGGGGCCGCGGACCTCGCCGTGCGCGCTGCGTCCGCGCTCGTCGTCTCGGGAGGAGGGCGATCGGTGCTCGTGCGCGAGCAGGCGCAGAGGCTGGCACGGGAGGCCATGTTCCTCTTGGTGTTCGGGCAGACGTCGTCCATCAAGGCGGCGCAGCTGCGGCGCTATCGGGACCACTCAGCGGAGATCGTCAGAAGACTTCCGGATTGACCGTGTTGGGCGGGCGACCGCCTGCGAGCACGTCGGCGACGCCGGACGTCGCCAGTCGCGCCATGGCCGTGCGCGTCGCGACCGACGCACTGCCGATGTGAGGCAGCAGCACGGTCCGAGGTGCGGCGAGCAAGGAAGGGTGGATGGCCGGCTCGTGTTCGTAGACGTCGAGACCGGCGGCGAACAGCCGGCCCGCCTCGAGCGCGTCGGCCAGCGCCTCCTCCTCGATCACCGCGCCGCGGGCGGTATTGACGAGAACCGCGGTCGGCTTGCACAGCCTCAGCCGTCGAGCGTCGATCAGATGGCGTGTCTCCTCGGTGAGCGGCACGTGCAGGCTGACCACGTCGCATTGCGGCAGCAGGCTGTCAAGATCGGCGACGTAACCCGGAGCTCCGGTAGGCCTTCGCGAGTGGTGAAGCACCTGCATCGAGAACCCCGCGGCGCGCCGTTCCACGGCCCGCGCGATGCGGCCGTAGCCGACGAGGCCGAGGGTGGCGCCGTGCACGTCGCGCCCGAGGTGGCCGGTGAACTGCCAATCGGTCCAGGTGCCACCCCTCACCTCGCGCTCGGCCTCCGACAACAGCCGGGCGGCCGACAGGATCAAGGCGAACGCGAGGTCTGCCGTCGTCTCGTCCAGCACCCCGGGCGTGTTGCAGACAGCGACTCGTGCCCGCGTGGCGGCGGTGACGTCGACATTGTCGTAGCCGACCGAGCAGGTCGCGACGACGGCGAGCCGCGTCGCCGCCTCGAATAGCTCCGCACCGATCCTGTCGGTCAGCTGGCAGACGATCGCATCGACATCGCGGGCGGCTTCGACGAGCTCGTCTCGCGCCAGCCGATCGTCGGACGCGGGCTGGACGAGATCGTGGCCCGCGAGCGGATCGAGAGCACCTTCGGGCAGTTCTGAGGTGACAAGTACGCGGGCCATCGGAGAGCGAGTCTCGCGCGGACGGGTCGACCGCCGAACACGAGCGGTCAGAGGCGGACAAGGTGGGTGGTGAGGGCGCCGACGCCGGCGATGCCGCTCGTCAGCGCCCCCTCCACCGCGTTACCCAGCGCTTAACCCCCCGGTGGCGCCAGGTACGAACTTCGCACCTACCGAACAGGTAGGTGTCGATACCGTACGTGGCCGGTCTGGAGACGTCAACAGGAGGTCGCGGCCCGCGACATCGCGCCGTCCACCCGGCAGTGCTGAGCGGCTCTGCCGGCGGTACGATCTGTGCGTGGAGCCGATCGCGCCGGAGCAGCTTTCTGCGATGCTCGGTCGCCTTGACGGCTGGCAATCAGCTGACGGAAAGGCGATCACACGCGAATTCGCGTTTCCGGATTTCGGCCGTGCGATGGGGTTCATGACGGCCGTCGCCGTTAGGGCCGATCGAATCGACCATCACCCGGAGTGGAGCAACGTCTATCGCAACGTGTCGGTGCGACTGACCACACACAGCGCCCACGGCTTGACCGAGCTCGACTTCGAGCTGGCGGCCTACATGGACGAGGTCGCCCGCAGCCTCGCCGGCTGAGGGGCCCGTCGGCCCGCCCACTCGAAAGAGCGCCCGCTAGGCTTTCGCCGACGACGACCAATTGCCGGAAGACCCAATCGCCGGGAGAGAGGTGGGCTCAGGTTGCGTAGAGCTTTTGGAGTACTCGCGCTTGTCGGGCTCGGGCTCGGGCTGAGCGCGTGCGGCTCGACCGGCTCCCAGTCGGCGACGACGCTTGCTGGCGGAGGCGGTGCTGCGTCCTGCACCAACGCCGCGATTCAGCCCGAGCTGTACAAGTCCGCAGTGTTGACCGTCGCGACGGACGCTCCGGCGTATCCGCCTTGGTTCGAGAACAACACGCCCTCGAACGGCAAGGGTTTCGAGAGCGCGGTCGCGTTCGCAATCGCGAAGCAGCTCGGTTTCTCGCAGTCGCAGGTGCGCTGGACAGTCGAGCCGTTCGACTCCTCGTATGCGCCGGGGCCGAAGTCGTTCGACTTCGACATCAACGAGATCTCCTACACGCCCGCGCGAGCGCAAGAGGTGTCGTTCAGTGAGAGCTACTACGACGTCCAACAGGCGCTCGTGGCGCTCAAGAGCAGCCCGATCGTCAAGGACCACTCGCCCGCCGAGCTGCGCAACTACGTCTACGGCGATCAGATCGGCACCACCAGCCTGGCGTTCATCAACGACCAGCTGCAGCCCCGCCAGCAAACCCAGGTGTTCGACACATTGAACGACGTGAAGTCGGCACTCCAGGACGGGAGAATCCAGGCGTTGGTGGTCGACACGCCGACGGCGCAGTACATCAGCACCTCGGAGATCCCGCACTCGGTCATGGTGGGGCAGTTCCCCGGTGGCGGGGAGCACTACGGGTTGCTCTTCGCCAAGGGGGACCCGCTCGTCGGATGCGTGAACACGGCGATCTCCGCTCTCAAGGCCGACGGCACCCTTGCCAAGCTCCAGCACCAGTACCTCGGCCTCTACAACACCGTCCCGACGATCAAGCCGTAGTCGCGGTCACAGGGGACGAACCGGTTGCCCGTGAGGGGGAGTCGCGAGGGCGCCTACCTCGACGAGCAGACCGAGCTCGCCTTCGGGGCGCCGCCACCGGGCAGCTTCGAGCTCGGTAGCCGGCGGTCGCACCTGCTCGGGGGTCAGCGCGCGGCCGTGGTTTCGAGCGTGAGCACCGTCGTGTTCATCGGGGGAGTCGTCGCGCTCTTCATCTTCGCACCGGGTGCCGCCGTCGTCCGGCACACCTTCTTCAACCCTCACGACATGAAGGAGGCCTTCCTCGGCAACCCGCGAAAGGGGCTGTACTCGGTCGGCAAGGGCCTCGTGGTGAACATCGAGATGTTCCTCATCGCCGAAGTGCTGATCCTTTTCTTCGCCCTCGTCATCGCGGTGCTGCGGCAGTTGCGCAATCCGGTGCTGTACCCGTTTCGCAAGCTGGCGGTCGTCTACACCGATGTGTTCAGAGGCGTGCCGCTCATCATCGTGATCTACGGGATCGGATTCGGCGTCCCGGCGCTGTACCTGAAAGGCATCTCGACCCAATCGGACTTCGTCTACGGCGTCGTCGCCCTCGTCCTGTCGTACTCCGCCTACGTGGCCGAGGTCTATCGTGCGGGCATTGCCTCGGTGCACCAGAGCCAGGTTGCCGCCGCTCGTTCGCTCGGGCTGTCGCACTGGAAGTCGCTGCGCCATGTCGTGCTGCCGCAGGCGATCCGCACGGTGATCCCGCCGCTTTTGAACGACTTCATCAGCTTGCAGAAGGACACCGCGCTCGTGTCGACCCTCGGTGCGGTGATCGAGGCGAACCGGGCCGCGCAGATCGACAGTTCGACGCTCTTCGTCTACTCGTCCTACACCGTCGCCGCGCTCTTGTTCTTGTGCCTGACGATCCCGCTTGCCCGCTTCACCGATCGCCTCATCGCCCGCGACGTGGGCCGCCGCCTGGCAACCGGTGGTGCGGTGCGGTGAGCACGCCCGAGGACGCGCCGGATCCGGGCGGCGCCGCGGCGCCGCCAGAGCCGCCGCCCGCCCCGTCCGAGGCAATCCGGCTCGAAGAGGTCCACAAGTCGTTCGGCGCTCTCGAGGTGCTGCGCGGGATCGACCTTTCCGTCGCGACCCACGAGGTCATCTGCCTCATCGGTGCCTCCGGTTCGGGCAAGTCCACGTTGCTCCGCTGCGTGAACCTCCTGGAACCCGTCAACGCCGGCCGCATTCTCCTGTGGGGCCACGACATCACCGCGCCCGGCGTCGACGAGAACGCGGTCCGGCGTCACATCGGCATCGTCTTCCAGGCCTTCAACCTCTTTCCTCACATGTCCGTGCTCCGCAACGTCACTCTCGGCCCGATTCAAGCGCTTGGCGTGCCGCGCGACGAGGCCGAGGAAGCGGGCCGTTCCCTCCTCCGCCGTTTCGGTCTTTCCGAGAAGCAGGACGACTACCCCGACCGCCTTTCCGGCGGTCAGCAGCAGCGGGTCGCCATCGTCCGGGCGCTGGCGATGCGGCCGCGGATCATGTTGCTCGACGAGGTGACGAGCGCGCTCGACCCCGAGCTCGTGTCCGAGGTCCTGGACGTGATCCGTGAGCTGGCGACGGCCGGGATGACCATGCTGATCGCCACGCACGAAATGGGATTCGCCCGCGACATCGCCGATCGGGTGTGCTTCTTGGACGAGGGAGTGATCCTCGAGCAGGGCCCGCCGAAGCAGGTGTTCACGGCGCCCTCGAATGCCCGGACCCAGCAGTTCCTGCGTCGCATCGTGCAGGCCGGGCGGCTCTGATCCGGCTGCGCCTCAGCCCCCGACGATCACTTTCGGGCCACGGCGCCACGACACGTAGCGCCAGGACCAGTTCAGCAGGACCGACAAGCGGTTCCGGAACCCGATCAGCGAGTAGATGTGAAGTGCCAGCCACGCCAGCCAGGCGAGAGTCCCGCGCAGTCGGATCCGGAACGGAAGCTGCGCAACCGCCGAGCGACGCCCGATCGTCGCCATGATCCCCTTGTCCTTGTAGCGGAAGGCCCTGGTCTCCCGGCCCTCCACGATGTCGCGGATGTGCTGTCCCGCATGCCTTCCCGTCTGGATGGCCGGCTGCGCGAGCTGCGGAAGGAGCCCGTCGCCAAACGGCGTTCCCGCCGCGTCACCCACCACGAAGATTTCCGGTCGAGCGGGGACGCGCAGGTCCGCGCCGACGACGATCCGGCCACCGCGCGACCTCGGGAGATCGAGGGCGTGCGCGAGCTCGTTGGTGGCGACGCCGGCCGCCCAGATGACGAGGCCGCAGGCGATGACCTCCCCCGATCCGAGCACGACCTTGTCCTCGGCGACCTCCGCCACGGACTCGCCCAGGCGAACCTCGACGCCGCGGCGGGCGAGCGACAGCGCCGCGTAGCGCGAGAGCCGGTCGTCGAAGCCGGCGAGCAGGCGGTCGAGGCGCTCGATGAGCACGACGCGAGCCATTGCCGGGTCCAGTTCCTGATACGAGGTGCTGAGGGCCATGGAGCGGAGCTCGGCGAGGGCGCCGGCCATCTCGACGCCCGTCGCGCCGCCACCGACGATCGCAATCGTGAGCTCGCCATGCGACCATCCGAGCGCGGAGGCTCTCTCGAGCTGCGCGAAGATCCGGTCGCGTACCGCCAGCGCGTCGTCGAGCGTGTAGATGGCGAGGCTGTGCTCGGCTGCTCCGCTCACCCCGAAGTAGTTGGTGGTGGCTCCCGTCGAGACGATCAGGTAGTCGTAGGGGAGGACGCCGCCGTCCTCGAATCGGACCTCTCGGCCGTCGAGGTCGATGTCGTCGACGACGCCTTGGCGGAAGCGGACGTGCGGATGGTGCCTCCCGTAGGTTCGCACGGGGTAGGCGACGTCCCCGGGGTTCAGGCCTGCGGTCGCCACTTGGTAGAGGAGCGGCTGAAAGGTGTTGTAATTCCGCTGGTCGACGATCGTGGTGTCGACCGCGCCCCCATCGAGGGCGCCGGCAGCGGACAGGCCGGCGAACCCGGCACCGAGAATGACGACCCTCGGTCGGGCCGGAGACGTCGGTGCGCCCTCGCCGAGGTTCGGGTCCATCTCCGCCGATGTTAGAGGTGAGTCGACCCCTCGCCCCGCGCTTAGGAGAGCAGCGCCTCGAGGGAGAGAAGGGCCTCGAGGGCCTCGGGGGCGATCGGTTGCGAGAACAGGAAGCCTTGGCCGAACTCGCACTGCTCGCTCTGAAGGCTCTCGAGCTGCCAGCCCTCCTCGATGCCCTCGGCAAGCGTCTCGAGCCCGAGCGTCCTGCCCAGCTGTACGAGTGTGCGGATGAAGTTGACCGAATCCGGGGACTCCGCCATTGCCGCGATGAACGACCGGTCGATCTTGAGCGCGTCGACCGGGAACTGGCGGAGATAAGCGAGCGACGAATAGCCCGTGCCGAAGTCGTCGACGGCGACGAGCACGCCGAGCTTCTTGAGCTTGTGAAGCTGACAGATGGTGGAGTCCGTGTCCTGCATCAAGCTGGTCTCGGAGATCTCGACGATGAGCGACTTCGGCTCGAGCGCAGTGGCGGCAAGGATCTCCCGAACCTGAGCGATGAACTCGTCGGTCTCGAGCTGACGCATCGAGACGTTCACCGACATCGTCAGGTGGTGGCCGAGGCGGTGCCACGCCGCGGCCTGCCGGCAAGCCTGATCGAGCACCCACGCTCCGACCGAGACGATCATCCCGGTCTCCTCGAGCATCGGGATGAAGTCTCCCGGGCCGACGATGCCCCGGGTGGGGTGCCGCCAGCGAATGAGCGCTTCGACGCCGCACACGCTCACGCTGTCGAGGTCGAACACCGGTTGGTAGAGAAGGAAGAACTGGTTCTCCTCGAGTGCCGTCCGCAGATCGATCTCGAGCTCGAGCCGGTCCATCGCGACCGTCTTCATCTCCGGCTTGTACTGGACGTAACAGTTCCTGCCCTGTGCCTTCGCCTGATAGAGGGCGATGTCGGCATCATGCAGCAGGTCGTGGGGCGCCTCTCGGTCGCTCGTCGCGACGCCGATGCTCGCCGAGACCGAGAGCGGGATGTCCTCGAAACCGGCGACGCGGAAAGGCTCTTTCAAGACGTCCATCAGCCTCTCGGCGAGCAATTCCGGCCCCGCGTCCAGCGATACCCCCTCTGCCAGCACCACGAACTCGTCGCCGCCGAGCCGGCCCACCGTGTCGCTCCCGCGCAGCACGCCGACGAAGCGGGCGGCCACGGCCTTCAGCAGCTCGTCTCCGGCCACGTGCCCCAGGGTGTCGTTGATAACCTTGAAGTTGTCCAGATCCACGTAGAACGCGCCGACGAGGTGACGACCGCGCTTGGATCGCAGCAGCATCTGCTCAGCACGATCGAGGATGAGCGCCCGGTTGGGGAGCCCGGTCAAAGAGTCGTGGCCCGCTTGATGCCGGAGTTGCTCCTCGGCGCGGTCGCGAAGCTGCTCGGCCGCCTTTTGCCGGGAGACGTCGAGGATCACCCCGTCGATCCAAAGGGGCCGTCCGTCATGGCCGATGACGATCCGGCCATGCTCGGCGACCCATGTCGCCGAGCCGTTGGTGTGCATGAGCCGGTACTCGAGCGAGAACGATCCTCCCCGAGCCAACGCCTCGTCGACCGCCTCGTTGACGAGCTGGCGATCCTCCGGAAGGATGACCGACGCGAAGGACCGAACGCTGTCCCCGACGAAGTCGCTTGCCGGGTAGCCGGTCAGGTCTTCAATGTGACTGCTGACGAAGTGCATCGTCCGGGGTTCGCCACACTCGCACCGGTACACCGCACCCGGGATGTTGGCGACGACCGATCTGAACCGTTCGTCGTTCTCGCGCAGCTCGAGATCCGACGTCGGCGCTGCTGGCTTAATCCCGCGGGAGAGGACACCATCGTCGGTCCTCACCGGATCGCTCCCGAGCCGAAGATCATCGGAGGAATTATCGACGCCACGGTGGCGAAACTTGACCGAATTGTGGCAACGGCAGTGTCGCGAAGTGGCCAGCCCGGCAAGGTGGTTCGCAGGCTCGACCCGTTGAGAGCGTCGCAGCGGCGGAGAGTGGCGTCTAGCCGGCTCCGCCGGGCGCCCCAAGAGATGTCCTCGGCCCGCGACCGACGCCGCCGTTCTCGAGAAGGAAGCTCGTGAAGGTCCGGTCCGCATGCTCGGCCCGCCAGGCGAGCATGGACTGTGCGTAGGCGAGAACCCGGCCAGGGTCATGGGCTTCGGTGCGCCACGTCGGATCGGCCCCAAGGTCGAAACAGCGCCACGATCCGTCTCCGAATTGAACGTAGGCGGCGTCGTCGAAGCGCCGGACTGCGAGGTTGTCCCGCTCGAGCCGCCGGTCCCATGGCCAGTCGAAGGCGCGTCCCGGCAGGCTTTGATACCGCCAGTCGAACTCCCAACTGGCTGCCGTGCGCCACCACGGAGGTGTGCGTCCCTCGAGGAACGCCGTCAGCGGCAACCCGTCGCACTGCGCGGGGATCTCGAGACCCAACGCCTCGCAGATCGTCGGGAAGAAGTCGACGTTCTCGGTGAAGGCATTGACGACGGTCCCGTGAGCTCCTCGATGCTGAGGATCGCGGACGACGCCCAGCACCCGGTAGCTCTCTTCGAAGTAGCCGAGCTTCTGGACCAGACCGTGGTCACCGAGCTGCTCACCATGATCCGAGGTCACCAACACGAAGGTGTCCTCCCACTGCCCCGCCCGCACGAGCGCGTCCCAGATGCGGCCGAGCTGGGCGTCGACGTCGCCGATCATTCCGTAGTACTGGGTCCGCATTCGCCGGAGAGCGCCCTCTTCGGTTGGCGCCGCCGTTCGGGCCAACCGCAGCACCGCGTCGTGAAACGGATGTCGGTCCGGCGCCGGGGCGATCGGCAGGTCGACCTCGTCCAGGGCATATTCCGAGGCCCAGCGCCCGGCAGCGGCGTAGGGCGGATGGGGCCGGAGAAAGCTCAAGTGCGCGAACCAGGGGCGCTCGCGCCGCTCGAGCCAGCCCAGGAAACGGTCCGTCAGGAACGCCGACACCCCGACCTGCTCCGGTCGCCCGGGCTCGGTCGCGAGCGCCTGGTCGCGTCCCGACGGAACGTCGTAGCCGAGCTGTTGGAGCCACTCCAGCCACGGCGTCTGCGCACTCGTCAGATCGAGACCGACAGTGAATCCCGGCAGCACGCCTTCGTAGCTCGACAGCCGCGGGTCGCCGGCATCGGACACGAGACGCGGATCGATCCCCTGGTCGGTGTAGCCGAACAGGGTGGGGTCGAGGCCGGCGCGCCGGCCGGCCCGTGCGAGGTTGTCGAACCGGTCGTCGAGTGGGGTGCCGTTGGCGACGACGCGGTTGTTCATCTGATAGGTGCCCGTGTAGAGACACGCCCGTCCGGGCGAGCACGGCGCCGCCTGGCTGTAGTGACGATCGAAGCGGACGCCCGCCGACGCGAGCCGATCGAGGTTCGGCGTGCGGACCACGCCGTGGCCCGCAGACGATAGGCAGTCGCCTCGGAACTGATCCAACGTCACCAGTAGGAGATTCACAGCCTTCAGGCTAAACCTGGCCGCACCGCGTGGGTCTTGGCGCCGCGAACCAGCCCGGGCAGGAGGGCGCTAGTTTTGGGGAGCGCGGTGATCGTGCCTAGTACCTGCACGCACCCACGCGGCCTCCTCAAGTCTTGGCAGATTTCTGCCGATAAACACCGTGGAAACCGTGAGGAGGTTGGGCGCTGGACGCGAAAGGAGTGCTGGTGGGAGGGCCTCAGGGAGACTTCGAGGTTCCGGCGGCACTCCTCGCCGAGGCGCTGGCCGACGGCTTCGGCGACGTGCTTGGCGAGGATCCGCCCGATGCGCCTGTCCCAGCACCGGCCGATCTGCCCGAGGAACCGCGTCTTTTGGAGGCGCGCCGGCGTGTCGAGCAGCTCTTGGCGGACGACTCGCTTCGGGTCGCGTTCCAGCCTATCGTCGAACTCGCCAGCAGGAAGGTGATCGGCTACGAAGCGCTCGCCCGCTTTCCTGGCGATTCGGACCGCTCACCGCAGCAGTGGTTCGCCGAGGCCGCCGAGGTCGGCCTCCAACTCGAGATCGAGATGGCTGCGATCCGCAGGGCGCTCGGGCATCTCCAAGAGCTGCCCCTGGACGCGTTCATCTCGCTGAACGTCTCTCCGCTGACCGCCGGTTCCACCGAGCTCCGAGACGCCCTCGCAGAGGTCGCGGGGTCCCGGGTCGTGCTCGAGATCACCGAGAGTGCCGCCGCCGAGGGCTACGACAAGGTGATCGACGCCGTCGACGAGCTCCGCGCCTCGGGCGTGAGGATCGCGCTCGACGACACCGGGTCGGGATCGGTGAGCTTCAGCAACCTGCTCGACGTGCACGCCGACATCATCAAGATCGACATCGAGGTCACCCGCGGGATCGAGTCCGACCCGATGAAAGAAGCGATGGCCTCGGCGCTCAGGTCCTTGGCGTTCCGCTCCGGCGCGATGAGCCTCGCCGAGGGGATCGAGACCGAGGGTGAGCTCGACCTGCTCAGGAAGCTCGAGGTCGAAGCCGGCCAAGGGTATCTCTTCGGCCGCCCGGAGTCAGTGCCCGAAGCGCCCGCCGCCGCGAAGCGCCCGCCAGCGCAGTCGCGCCGTCGAGGCCGCTAGCTCGATTTCGTCCAAGCGGCGCCGACGCATCCGACGCCCATCTGGAGCGCCAATGCGGGGCTGAACGAGACGATTTCCGCTGTGCCCCCGAGGAGCGAGGAGAGCTCTCGTGCGAGCGGCTCCGACGCGCCGTGGAAGATCACCGTCTCGTCGGCTTGCGGTCCACCGCAAGCCGACCACGCCGCCTCCAGCACGTCCAGTTCTGCTCCGCTTGACTCCGCCTCGGGCAGCGGCACGATGACCCCGTCGACAAACCGCAGCAGCGGGTGGCCCCGTCGCTGGCCGGAGGGCTCCTTGGCGGCGAACTCGGCCGTGCGCGGCATCGATCCGAGCTCGGGCAGCGCGGCCACGAGCTCGGTCCGCCTGGCCGCGTCGCGCGCCGTCTCGGCGGCTTCGGCCACGCCGGCACCGGCGGCGATCGCCTCGAGCGCGGCCGCGGCGACGAGGCACTGTGCTGCCGCCACCGTGCGCGTGTCCACCACTTCGACCGGACGGGCCGACAGGCTTGCCGCCATCGAGGCGACGCGGTGCATGCAGGTGAATTCCGTCGCCGGTGTGAGGACGAGCGCCTCCTCGAAGCCGTCGCCCTCGATGGCGCCGAGATAGTCGGCGAGCGTCGGCGGCGACGAGGTGACCGTCCCGGGCGCCGCCATGGCACGGTAGATCTCATCGATCGACTGGGCGGTTTCCTTTACCGTCCCATTTGGCAATATGATTCTGATCGGAACCACCCGGACGTTCGCGTGATAAAAGAGGGCCGGTGGAAGGCAGGCGCTGGAGTCAGTCACGAGCACCACGGAGCCCACAGCCTCCGAACCTAACGCCGCGCGCCGCGAGCGTGCTCACCAGCTCGGAAGCCGGTTTCACGGTGTCGGTGCTGGCCGAGAAGACGGGCACACCGGTGCCGACGATCCACCACTACCGGCATCTCGGGCTCCTGCCGGAAGCGACGGAGCTCGCCTCCAACCGCTTCCTCTACGACGAGCGCCACGTCGAGGCGCTGATCGTCATCCGCCTGCTCCGCGAGCGACGGAACCTGCCCCTCGAGCGGATCCGTGAAGCTCTGCCCGAATTGCTCTCGTTCAACCGGGAGGGTGCGTTCCGCCCCGACATGTGGGACGAGGTGATCGTCCCCTACCTGGAACGGTCGGGCCCGGCCGTCGTGTCCGGCCGGCTCGTGGCGGCGGCGCGGGAGGCATTCGCGCAGCACGGCTACGCCGGGGTCAACGTCGCGGACATCTGCCGCACCGCCGGCATCGCCAAGGGGTCGTTCTACCGCTACTTCGACTCGAAGGAGGCGATCTTCCTCGCCGCGGCCCGCTCCACGGTCGATCTCGTCGGCGAGCAGCTCGACGAGCTGCCGGCGCCGATGAGCGAGCCCCAGGCGATCGAGAAGCTGCAGCTCCTGCTCGGACCGCTCGCTCCGCTCCTCCTCGAGGTGGCGACCGGGGAGCTCCGGCACCAGCCGAACCTCGTCGGCGTCGTCGGCGTCATCACCGCCGGCCTCGCCAGCCGGGTGGTCCCCCGGCTCCGGACGCGGGGCAACGCCGCCCGGCTCGCCGCCCGACGCGTGGTCGACGCGGCCCTCGTCGGGCTCCTCCGGCCGACGCTCGGGTCGGCCGCGTCGTCGTCGAACACGCCCCCCTGATTTCTTCCTGAACGCCTGCGCCGCCGACCGGGTGGGCAAACCCCGCTGGAACCGCAGGTCGGAGCGTAGATCTGCCCTAGCCGGGCTCCAGGTCGTGGCAGTCGGCGGACAGCTCTGGCGGCGATAACCCTTGACGAGAGTGCCTCGGCACGTATAACAAGAGTGGACCGGTGGTCATCGGCACTACGCGAAGGAGTGGCCGATGGTGGCAGTCGAGTCAGGGAATCCGCTCAGCGGGTACCTCGACGCGCCCCGAGGCGTCTTCTCGAAGGCCCGGGACGAGAACTTCCCCGTCGCCTCGCTTCTGTTGCCGCGCGACGTCCGGGTGAGCCTGATGGCCATTTACGGTTTCGCTCGCTTGGCCGACGACCTCGGCGACGAGGCGCACGGCGATCGCCTGGCACTTCTCGACCAGCTCGAGACCGAGCTCGATCGCGCCGCGGCCGGCCAGGCCACCGACCCCGTGCTCCAGCGGCTCTCGCCGGTGATCCGGGGAATGGACTTGAGCTTGGACCCGTTTCGCTGCCTGATCGAGGCCAACCGAGTCGATCAGCACGTCACCCGCTATCAGAGGTTCGACGACCTCGTCGGGTACTGCATGCTGTCCGCTGCGCCGGTGGGGCGGCTGGTGCTGGAAGTCTTCGGCGCGTCGACCGCAGAACGCATCGCCCTTTCCGACAGGGTCTGCATCGGCCTGCAGGTTGTCGAGCATCTCCAAGACGTCGGGGAGGACGCCGGGAACGGCCGCATCTATCTCCCGCTCGAGGACCTGGCCCGCTTCGGCTGCCGCGAGGACGACCTGCTGGCCAACAGCTCGGGTCCCGCGCTGCGCGGCTTGGTGGCGATGGAGGTGGCGCGGGCGCGGGCCCTGCTCGCCGATGCGGTGCCGCTGGCCGCGACGCTGGCCTTCCGTCCTCGCGTTGCGGTCGCGGGCTTCGCCGGTGGTGGTCTCGCAGCGCTTGACTCCATCGCACGGGCGGGCAACGACGTACTCGGGACCCGATGCCGGCCGAGCAAGCCCGGCCTGGCGAGGCGTGCGCTGGCGGCCCTCCTCGCCGCCAGCCTGGGGAGGGACGGGTCGTGAATCCCGACATGGCCTACGACTGGTGCGAGAGCGTCACACGGCGGGAGGCGAAGAACTTCGCCTACGGCATCCGGCTGCTCAAGAAGCCGGAACGCCGTGCGCTCTCGGCGGTCTACGCCCTCGCCCGGCGCATTGACGACATCGGCGACGGGCAAGCCCCGTCCGAGCAGAAGCTTGCCGGGCTGCAGCACGTTCGCAAGGACATCGATCCGATCGATCCGCACACGAGCGATCCGGTGCTCGTCGCCGTGGCCGACGCGGCGCGGCGGTACCAACTCCCGATGGCCTGCTTCGGAGAGATCATCGACGGCTGCGAAATGGACGTCATCGGCACCTCCTACGAGACGATCGACGACCTCGTCGGTTACTGCCGGAGGGTGGCCGGCTCGGTCGGGCGGTTGTCGCTGGCGGTGTTCGGGTCGGACGACCTCGAACGGGCCGTCCCGCTCGCCGATGCGCTCGGGGTCGCTCTCCAGCTCACGAACATCCTGCGAGACGTGGTCGAGGATCGGTCCTTCGGCCGCGTCTACCTGCCGAGAGCAGATGCCGAGTCGGTCGGCTGCCCGCCGGACCTCTCCGGTCCGGCGCCCAAAGTGGCGCTCCTCGTCGCCCTCGAGTGCGGCCGCGCCGACCAGTGGTTCGCCGAGGGCCTGCAGCTCCTGCCGTTGCTCGATCGTCGCAGCCGCGCCTGCGTCGCGGCGATGGCAGGTATCTACCGCCGGCTGCTGGCGCGCATCGAGCGCGAGCCGGACGCCGTCACGCGGGGCCGCGTCTCGTTGCCGACCTGGGAGAAGGCGGCCGTGGCGGCGCGTAGCCTCGCCGGGGCGCAGCCGTGAGCCCGGCCCGCATCGCCGTCGTCGGGGGCGGTCTCGCCGGGATCGCCGCCGCCCTCGCAGCCGCCGATGCCGGAGCCGACGTCGTGCTGTTCGAGCGCCGGCCGGCACTGGGAGGCCTCACGACCTCGGTCCGGCGCAACGGGCTCTCGTTCGACAACGGCCAGCACGTGTTCCTGCGCTGTTGCACCGCCTACCGGGCGTTCATCGACCGCATCGGCGCCACCGACGAGGTCTTCCTGCAAGCGCGGCTCGACGTGCCGGTTCTCGCACCCGACGGCACCCGCGCCTCGATCAAGCGGACGGCGCTGCCGGCGCCGCTGCATCTTCTCGGGTCACTCGCGCGCTACCGGCACCTCTCGGTACGCGAGCGGGCGCAGCTCGGGCGCCCCGCGCTGGCGTTGCGCCGGCTCGACCCGGACGACGCCGCGCTCGACAACATCTCGTTCGGGGACTGGCTCGTGAGCCAGGGCCAGTCCGAGCGCGCCATCGAACGCCTCTGGGACCTGATCGCGCTGCCGACGCTCAACGTGCCGGCCCGCGAGGCTTCGCTCGCCCTCGCCACCAAGGTCTTCCGGGTCGGGCTCCTCGATCGGTGCGACAGTGGCGACATCGGGTGGTCGAAGGTGCCACTCGCCCGGCTGCACGGCGTGAACGGCGCACGGGCGCTCGACGGAGCGGGCGTCGAGGCGGTGCTCGGTGCCGCCGTCAGCTCGATCGACCGCTCGTCGGCCGGTTCGTTCACGATCGGCGCCGGCCCCACGAGGCGGGTCGTGGACGCCGTCATCGTCGCCACGCCGCCACGGGTGGCGGCAGCCCTCGGGGCCTTCGCCGACGCCGACGCGGCGGAGCGTCTCGGGACGTCTCCCATCGTCAACGTCCACCTGGTCCTCGACCGGCGCGTGACCGAGCTCCCGTTTGCCGCCTGCGTGGACTCTCCGATCCAGTTCCTCTTCGACCGCACCGCTTCGGCCGGGATGGGTCCCGGTCAGTGCCTGGCCATCTCACTGTCCGCAGCCAGCAGCTACATCGCCCGGGGCTCCCCCGAGCTCGTCACCTTGTTCCTCGAGGCGGTCCGCGATCTGCTCCCGGCTGCCCGCAACGCCCGGCTGATCGACGCCGTCGTCACCCGGGAGCGGGCGGCGACGTTCCGGGCGGCGCCCGGCGTCCGGGCGCTCCGCCCGCCGGCGACGACGGGGGTACGGGGCCTGTTTCTCGCCGGCGCGTGGTGCGACACCGGATGGCCGGCGACGATGGAAGGTGCCGTCCGCAGCGGGCAGGAGGCGGCCTCGCAAGCGCTGAGGCAGCTCGGCTCCCCCGTCGAGGACCACCGACCGCTCGAGGAGGCGAGGAGTTGACCGCGCTCTCCTCCCTCACCCGGGCCGGGAGCGTCCACGCGGCCGCCGATTCACTGGCGCGGGCGAGATCGCTGGTGGAGCCGGAGCTGGAAGCCGCCGTGACCCGCCTCAGCGAGGAGCTGAGGCCGGCGGTTCGCCATCACCTCTCGGGCGGCGGCAAGTACGTTCGGGCCGGGCTCGTGCTGCTCTCCGCGGCCGCCGCGGGAGCAGACGAGAGATCCGCTGTCGTCGGAGCCGTCGCGATCGAGCTGGTGCACAATTTCTCGCTCGTCCACGACGACATCATCGACGGCGACCTCGAGCGCCGGCACCACCCGACGCTGTGGGCCGAATACGGCGTCGGCCACGCCATCATCGCCGGCGACGCACTCGCCACCCTCGCCATCCAGATCCTCCTCGAGGAACCCACGCCCGAGCGGGTGCGTGCGGCCGGGCGCCTCGTCGAGGCCACCCAAGCGATGATCGCGGGCCAGGCCGAGGACATGGCCTTCGAGCTGCGGCCGTCGCTCTCGGTGGAGGACTGCCTTCATATGGAAGCCGGCAAGACCGGGGCGCTGCTGTCGTGCGCGGCGGCACTCGGTGCGATCCTCGCCGGCGCCCCCGCGGCAACGATCGACGCATTGTCGGACTTCGGGCGCCATCTCGGGACCGCCTTCCAGGCCGTCGACGACGTGCTCGGTATCTGGGGCGAGCCGCGGGTCACCGGCAAGCCGGTCGGCAACGACCTCCGGCAGCACAAGAAGACCCTGCCGATCGCGATCGTCCTCGACGGGGGCGCGGCACTGCCCGAGGGGCTCAGGTCCCTGCTCTCGAGCGATCTCTCCGATGCCGACGTCGTCGAGGCGGCGCGGCTGCTCGAGCAGTGCGGCGCCCGCCAGGAGACGATGGCGATCGGAGAGGCGCATCTCCTTGCCGCCCTTGCGGCGCTCGACCGGGTGCCGCTGGCGCTCCGGCCGAGGACGGAGCTGGCGGCGATCGCCCGATTCGTCACGGCGAGGGACCGATGAGCGCCCTCACGCACCGGGAAGCGGCCGCGGCGCAGACGGCCGCGGACGTGGCGGTCGCAGGGCAAACGGCCGTGGCGGAGGCGCCACGCCGAGCTCCGGCGGAGACTGACACCGAGAGGTGCCTCCGCAACGCCGCCGACGCCCTCGCCGCGCTGCAGAAGGAGGGCGGCTGGTGGAAGGGCGAGCTCGAGACCAACGTCAGCATGGATGCCGAGGATCTCCTCCTGCGCGAGTTCCTCGGCATCCGGACCGACGCCCAGACCGCAGCGTCGGCTCGCTGGATCCGCTCCCGCCAGCGCGAGGACGGCACGTGGGCGAACTTCCACGGCGGGCCGCCCGAATTGTCGACGACGGTCGAGGCCTACGTCGCGCTCCGGCTGGCGGGCGATCCCGCCGACGCCCCGCACCTGCAGATTGCCGCGCGGTTCATCCGAGACTCGGGCGGCGTCGAGCGAACTCGGGTCTTCACCCGCATCTGGCTGGCCCTGTTCGACCTGTGGCCCTGGGCCGAGCTCCCGGTGCTGCCACCCGAGCTCATCTACTTGCCGGCCTGGTTCCCCCTGAACGTCTACGACTTCGCCTGCTGGGCCCGCCAGACCGTGGTCGCCCTCACCGTGGTGGGGGCCCACCGGCCCTCCCACCGGCTGGGTTTCGACATCGACGAGCTTCGCACCGGTGCCCCGGCACCGCCCCGCGAGCCGCTCACGACCTGGGCGGGGCGGTTCCAGGCGCTCGACCGCGTCCTGCACCGGTACGAGCGCCGGCCGGTCAGGCGCCTGCGCAAGGCCGCCCTACGCCGGGCGGAGCGTTGGATCCTGCAACGTCAGGAGGCCGACGGCTCATGGGGCGGCATCCAGCCGCCGTGGGTGTACTCGCTCATGGCCCTCCGGCTGCAGGGGTACTCGCTCGACCATCCGGCGATGCGGGCCGGCATCGAGGGCCTCGACGGCTTTACGATCGAGGACGGCTCCGGGCGACGGATCGAGGCCTGCCAGTCTCCGGTCTGGGACACCGCGCTCGCCGTCATCGCGCTCGCCGACGCCGGCGTCCCGTCGGACGATCCGCGCCTGGTCTCGGCGGCTCGCTACCTGCTCGCCGAGGAGATCTCCGTCCGGGGCGACTGGTCCGTCCGGCGCCCGAACCTTCCGCCCGGCGGCTGGGCGTTCGAGTTCGCCAACGACAACTATCCGGACATCGACGACACCGCCGAGGTCGTGCTCGCCCTCGCCCGGACCGGTGAGCCGGCGCTCGCCGCCGTCGATCGGGGCGTCAGGTGGATCGAGGGGATGCAGTGCCGGGACGGGGGCTGGGGTGCCTTCGACGTGGACAACACCCGGGCGCTGTGCCGGGAGCTTCCCTTCTGTGACTTCGGGGAGCTGATCGACCCGCCCAGCGCGGACGTGACGGCTCACGTCGTGGAGATGCTGGCGGCGCTTCGGCGGTCGCCTGCCGCGGTCGACCGCGGCGTGGCCTGGCTGCTGCGGGCGCAGGAGGCGGACGGCTCGTGGTTCGGGCGCTGGGGCGCCAACCACGTCTACGGCACCGGGGCGGTGATCCCAGGCCTCGTCGCCGCCGGGCTGGACGCCGGCGACCCGGCCGTGCGCCGCGCAGTCGGCTGGCTGGAACGCCATCAGAACGCCGACGGCGGCTGGGGCGAGGATCTGCGCTCCTACCGTGACGACTCGCACCGCGGCAAGGGCGCGTCGACGGCCTCGCAGACGGCCTGGGCCCTGCTCGGGCTCCTGGCGGCGGGTGAGCGCACGGTCGCGACCGAGCGCGGGGTGGCGTTCCTCGTCGGGACCCAAGGCGAGGACGGCTCGTGGGACGAGCCGTGGTTCACCGGAACCGGCTTCCCGGGCGACTTCTACATCAACTACCACCTCTATCGGCTCGTGTTCCCGGTCATGGCACTGGGGCGCTATGTGAACGGAGGCCCCAACGGCTGAGCTCAAAGTTCTGACCGCGCTTCGTGTCGAAGCCTTCGCCGTCGGCGGCGCCGACGTCGTCATCGGCGCGGGGCAAGATCGCGCCCGGCGTGCCGGAGCCGAGCTCGCCACGAGGCTCGATGCCGGGACGGCGGTCGCGCTCGTCGGCGTGGCCGGCGGGCTTGCAGCTGGTTTGCAGCCCGGCGATCTCGTCGTCGCGAACGAATTGCGGAGCACCGAGTCGAACGACGCCCAGCGCCTTCCCGCGGCGCAGCTTCTCGGCGCCGAATTCCGGCGCGCCGGTCTCGGCGTGCACGTCGGGCCGCTCGTGTCGTCACCGCGCTACGTGCGCGGCGGCGAACGGGCCGCCCTTGCAGAGTCGGGCGCGCTGGCGGTCGACATGGAGTCGGCCTGGGTCATGGGCACGTTGGCCGACCACCCGCTCGCGGTCGTCCGCGCCATCTCCGACACCACCGAGCGCGGGCCGGTGCTCGGTGGCGCCCGCGCACTCGGCTCGCTGCTCGCGGTGCGTGCCGTGCTCGAACGCTGGGCTGGCGCGTGCGGTCAGCACGACGTGATCCTCGCCTCCCCGCGGTCGTTCTGTGCCGGGGTGGAGCGCGCCATCGAGACCGTCGAGCGCGCGCTCGAGCGGTACGGCGCGCCGGTGTACGTCCGCCGGCAGATCGTCCACAACCTCCACGTCGTGCGCGACCTCGAGTCCAAGGGCGCCGTGTTCGTCGAGGAGATCGACGACGTGCCGCCGCACGCAGTCGTGGTGCTCGCGGCGCACGGCGTGTCGCCGCTGGTCCGGCGACAGGCGGCCGAGCGCGGCGACCTCAAGGTCATCGACGCCACCTGCCCGCTCGTCGCCAAGGTGCACAGCGAGGCGCGCCGGTACGCGAACCAGGACTACCACCTCGTCCTCATCGGGCACGCCGAGCATGAGGAGATCGTCGGCACCCTGGGGGAGGCGCCCGACCGTTTCCACCTCGTCGAGAACGTGGGCGATGTCGGCCGGCTCGAGCTCGATCCGGACCATCCCGTCGCGTACCTGACCCAGACGACGCTCGCCACCGACGAGACCGCCGAGATCATCGCCGCGTTGCGCAGCCGCTTCCCGAGCCTCACCGCGCCGCCCGCCGACGACATCTGCTACGCCACCCAGAACCGCCAGGATGCGGTGCGGATGATCGCCCACCGGTGCGACCTCCTCCTCGTCGTGGGCTCCCAGAACTCCTCCAACACCGCTCGCCTGGTCGAAGTCGCCAGGCGAGAAGGATGCCGGGCAGAGCTCGTCGAAGACGCTTCCCAGCTGGAGCTGGGCTGGCTCGCCGGCGCGAGAACCATCGGACTCACCGCCGGCGCGTCCGCGCCCGACGTTTTGGTCCGAGAGGTGCTCGACACGCTCGGCTCGCTCGGGCCGGTTCGCCTGAGCGAGGAGAGAAGTACAGAAGAGACCGTCCGTTTCGCTCTACCGACCCAGGTGCGCTAATGCCAATCCCACTCCGCCAGAACGTCCGCATCGGTGCCCATCTCGTCCGGCACCGCATCAAGAAGACCAAGTACTACCCCTTCATCGTCGAGATCGAGCCGCTCTTCGCGTGCAACCTGTCGTGCCCCGGCTGCGGCAAGATCCAGCACCCGACGGAGGTTCTGCGCCAGCGCCTCTCGGTCGAGGACGTGCTCGAGGCGGTCGAGGAGAGCGGTACGCCGATGGTGTCGATCGCCGGGGGCGAGCCGCTCCTCCACCCCGACATCGCCCGCATGGTCGAAGAGCTCGTCAAGCGGAAGATCTACGTCTATCTGTGCACGAACGCGATCCTCCTCCGCCGCCGCCTCGACCGGTTCACCCCGTCGCACTACTTCTCGTGGGTCATCCACATGGACGGCACCCGGGAGCGGCACGACGCCGCGGTCGACCGGACCGGCGTCTTCGACGAGGCCGTGACGGCGATTCGCGAGGCGAAGGCACGCGGGTTTCGCGTGACGACGAACTCGACGTTCTTCAACACCGATTCCCCGAAGACGGTCCGTGCCGTGCTCGACTTCCTCAATGACGACCTCGAGGTCGACGCGATGATGATCTCGCCGGCGTACGCCTACGAGAAGGCGCCGGATCAGGAGCACTTCCTCGGGACCGACCAGACCCGGCAACTGTTCAAGGACGCCTTCGCCGACAAGCGGAGGAAGAAGTGGCGTCTCAACCATTCGCCGCTGTTCCTCGACTTCCTCGAGGGGAAGGTGGACTTCCAGTGCACGGCCTGGGGCATCCCGAGCTACTCGGTCTTCGGCTGGCAGCGGCCCTGCTACCTCATGGCCGACGGGTACGCGAGCAGCTACCACGAGCTCGTCGAGACCACCGACTGGGGCGCGTACGGACGGGGCCGCGACCCCCGATGCGCGAACTGCATGGCGCACTGCGGCTACGAGCCGACGGCGGTCATCGCCAGCATGGACTCGCTCCGTCAATCGTTGCGTGCGCTCGTGAGCACGCGCTGATCGACGTGAGCATCCTCGAGGTCCCCACGGAGTCTGTGCTCGCACTCGCGACCTCACCCGAGCGTCTGCGGGAGATGGACGCCCGGGAGCTGGGCGCGCTTGTGGCCGAGATCCGGGCGTTTCTCGTCTCGAGCGTCGCCGCGACCGGGGGCCATCTCGGATCCAACCTCGGCGTCGTCGAGCTCACCGTCGCGCTGCACCGCGTGTTCTCGTCTCCCGAGGACGCCATCGTGTGGGACACGGGCCATCAGGCCTACGTGCACAAGCTCGTCACCGGCCGCCAGGAGGGGTTCGCCGGCCTGCGCCAGCAAGGCGGCCTCTCGGGCTATCCGAACCGCTCCGAGTCGCCTCACGACCTCGTCGAGAACAGCCACGCTTCGACCGCGCTCTCGTACGCCTACGGGCTCGCCAAGGCACGCCAGCTTCGCAGCGACCCGCGCCGGGTCGTCGCCGTCGTCGGCGACGGTGCGCTGACGGGCGGGGTGGCTTACGAGGCGCTGAACAACATCGGGACCTCCGGCGCGAACGTCGTGGTCGTCCTCAACGACAACGGGCGCTCATATGCCCCGACGGTGTCGAGGCTCTCGTCGGCGGCACAGCCTGCGGCCGCCGGGCGTTCGGCGGCGAGCGACTTCTTTGAGGCGCTCGGCCTGTGCTACTTCGGGCCGGTCGACGGTCACGACCTCGAGGCCCTCGAACGCTCGCTGCGACAAGCCGCGGAGTGGTCCGGTCCTGTCGTGCTGCACGTGCACACGACCAAGGGCTGCGGCTACGAGCCCGCAGAGCGCGATCAGGAGAAGTGCCTGCACGACGTCGGCCCTTTCGACCCGGACACGGGCGTCGCTCTTGCCGCCACCGCTCGCCGGCTGAGCTACACCGACGCCTTCGGCGCGGCGCTCGTCCGCGAGGCGGCGGTCCGTCCCGACGTCGTCGCGATCACCGCCGCAATGCCGGGACCCACCGGGCTGATCGGGTTCCGTGACCGGTACCCGGAACGTTTCTTCGACGTCGGCATCGCCGAGCAGCACGCCGTCAACGCAGCAGCCGGGATGGCGATGGGAGGACTCCGGCCCGTCGTCGCGATCTACTCGACCTTCCTCAACCGGGCCTGGGACCAGATCTACTACGACGTCGGCCTGCACCGCCTGCCGGTGATCTTTTGCGTCGACCGGGCCGGCATCACCGGCGACGACGGCCCCAGCCACCACGGCGTTCTCGACTTGATGCTCCTGACCAAGGTTCCCGGGATGACGGTCTTCGCGCCCTCCTCGTACGAGGAGGTCGGCAACATGTTGCACGAGGCGCTGGCGATCACCTCGGGCCCGGTCGCCATCAGGTGGCCGAAGACCGATGCGAGCTCGGTGCCGACCGTGGGCAGCGGCACCCGGGCGCGCAAGCTTCGATCCGGGTCGCGAGTGTGCCTGCTCGGTGTCGGCAAGCTCGTCGCGGCGTGTGAGGACGCGGCCCGGATCCTCGCCGGCCAAGGCGTCCCGGCAACCGTCTGGGACGTGCGCGTCGTCTCGCCGCTGGACCCCGCCCTCGTCGAGGACGCGCTGGCCCACGAGCTCGTCGTCACCGTCGAGGACGGCGTCGTCGAGGGCGGCGTCGGGCGCTTGATCGACGCCGCCCTGCGCCGAGCAGCTCCGGCGGGCGCCGGTCCGACGGTCGCCAACTGCGGCGTCCCGACCGCCTACCTCCCCCACGGCCGGGCGGCGGACATCCTCGCCGGCCTGGGCCTCGACGGCCCGGGGATCAGCCGGACGGTGCTCGGGCACCTCTGAGGCGACCTTGCCGGAGCGCGCGGGCGCTCATGGACCCTCGAGACGGCGTGCCTCTCCGCTCGAAGTCCGTCCGCTACTGGCCTAAAGCGGCGTGCGCGCTATCCGAAACCGGCCTGGAACTGCCCGGGCGGCAGTTGCCAGATCCCCTGGCTGAAGCTGATCGGGTCGATCCGGTTCGCCACACAACCACCGGAGTTCCCGGGGTTGTCCGCGATGAAGGTGCCCTGGTTGGCGCCGGCACCGGCGAAGCCCAGGTTGTGCTCGGCCGAGACGCCCGGTGAGGTCGTCTTCACCTCGAGGGACTTGTAGGAGCAGGCCGAGTCAGGCAGCGCCCCGATGTAGAACGAGTCGCCGTTCACGACCCGGACCCGCGGCGAGGGCAAGGCTTTGCCGGAGGCGAAGCTGCCGATCGTGCCGATGCTCAGGTCGACCTTGGCGAGCCCCGGGTAGCCGACGACGCCGTAGACGATGGCCCTCGAGCCGACGTCGAGCATCTCGGTCTCGGACGGGTTCGGGTAGCCCGGACACAATCCGTACTCACGGCCGCCGAACACGAGGCCGCCGTCCTCGAGGGCCGTCGCGCCGGATTGGCCCTTCGCGGACCAAAGGCTCCAGCTCTGCCCGTCCGTGCTCCCGCTCGCGACCTTGGTCGCGGCGCTCATCAGCTGCGAGGGCGAGCCGCCGGACGTCGCCGCATCGGTGGTCGGCGCACAGCTCGAGTTGGCCGTCGCCCCACCCGGACCGGGACTCGTGCCTGCGCGATCGAGGCGCGTTGGCTTGCCCGCCGCGGCGCCGCTCCCCGGGCGGGCCGTAGGGGATGATCCGTGCAGGCTGACGGCCATCCACCCACCGAGCGCAATTGTCACGACGAGTATGACTATCCAGAAGTGGTGGCCCGGCGCGACCGACCATCCCCGCTTCTGCGTGTGAGCGGCTTCGAGAGACGCCGCCGGCGATTGATCCTCATCAATCGGCTGCGTTTCGGCGAAGTGTTCGTCGGCCCCGAGGCCGGTCGCCTTAGGTTGTGGTTCATGCATACGAACCGCCTCTTGTCGCCTTGCTCTCGACCGCGTCGCGAATCGGCGCAATTGGAGGGCGAACGAGTCCAGCCCGATCCCCCAGCAGTCGACGGACCTGCCGACTCGTTACCGCTTTGTCGAAGTCGTACGACCTCCACTGTCAAACTCGCGCGCGGGCTGGAACGCCTTGCCGGCGATCCGTCGGCTAGGCGGGGTGGGCCCAGAGCCGCCGGCCGTGGGCTTCCCAGATGCCCGCTGCGGCAAGGAGTTGCGCGTCCGCAAAACGACGCGCCATCAGCTGCACGCCGACCGGTAGCCCGGGCTCGACCAGGTCCCACGGAACGGCCGTGACGGGCTGGCCCGTCAGATTGGCGATGGCGTCCATTCCCCACCAGCGGGCATTGGGATCGGCGTCGCCCCCCGGATCGGACGGGTCGTCCTGTCCGACCAGGAACGGGAGGAGCTGTTGGCCCGGCGACAGGATGAAGTCGAAGCCCTCGAGGAACTCCGCCCAGACACGGGAGAGCTCCTTCCGGCGATCCTGAGCGTCGAGGTACTCGCGGGACGAGATGGCCTCGCCCCGGCGGACGGTGACGGCGGTGCCCGGCTCGATCAGGTCCTCGCGGGCGAGGAGCGGTCCTTCGGAGGCGAAGCCCTCGGCGTGGGCGATCGTCATCCACAACGGCACCGGGTCCTCGGTCTTCGGATGCGCCGCGACCAGCTCGCAGCCGAGCGCGGCGAAGGTCGTCACCGCAGTCTCGAAGGCCCGCTCCACCTCCGGCTCGAGCAGGGCGTAGCCGAAGTCCGCGCTCACCGCGACCCGGAGTCCGCGCAGGTCCTCACGGCCACCCGTCGCGGCGGCGTGCGCGACGAGTGGCAGCGGGACAGTGGACGGATCTTGCGGATGTGCTCCCGCCATGACCTCGAGCATGGCCGCGACGTCGGGTACGGACCTTCCCATCGGACCGTGCACCGACAGCGTGGGCCAGCCGCGGAAGCCCGGCTGCGTCGGTACGAGCCCGTGCGAGGGCTTGTGGCCGACGATCCCGCAGAAGGCGGCCGGGATTCGGATGGATCCGCCTCCGTCGGTGCCGATCGCCAGCGCAGCCATCCCCGTCGCGACGGCGACGCCCGAGCCGCCGCTCGAGCCGCCGGGAGTCCGGTCACGGTTCCAGGGGTTGCGGGTGAGCCCCCACAGCGGTGAGTCCGTGTCGCCCCGGTAGCAGAACTCAGGGTTGTTCGTCTTGCCGACGACGACGGCGCCTGCTCGCGTCAGCCGGCTGACGGCGACGCAGTCGGCCTCGGGCACGAAGTCGGCGAGCGCTCGGGAGCCGTTGGTGGCCGGCGCGCCGGCGAGCCAGACGTGGTCCTTGACGGCGAGCGGGACGCCGGCGAGGGGGAGGCTCTCGCCCGAGGCCAGGCGGGAGTCGACCTCGGTCGCCTGAGCGAGGGCGCGGTCGGCCAGCACGACGGTGAAGGCATTGAGGCCGCCGTCGACCTCGTCGATCCTGGCAAGGGCGGCCTCGGCCACGGCCCGGGCCGAGCTGGCGCCGGACCGGACGGACTCGGCCACGGCGAGCGCGGACATGAAGGGATCGAGCGGCTGTTCCAAGATTCCCCCCTAGCGATGGTGGGTGGGCGACCCTCACGAGGCCCAGGTTCCGGCCCAGCATACGAGACCGGTCCCAGCCGCCCCGGCCCGAGGCGGGAGTGAGGCGGGGACTCAATGATCGCCCGAGAGCACGAAGCCCGGCCGGAACCCGCGCTGGAGCAGCTCCGCGGCGCCGTCCCAGGTTCCCCGGCTGATCAGCCCCTCGATCTCGGCTGCCGGCGCCGGCCGGGCGATGAGGAATCCCTGCGCCTCGTCGCAAGAGAGCAGACGAACGGTCTGCAACTGCTCCTCGGTCTCGATTCCCTCGACGACCGTGCGAAGGCCGACGGCGTGCGCGAGTTGATTCATGAGGTCCACGAGCACGACGGTGTTGCTGTCGTTGCCCAGCTCGTTGGTGAACGTGCGATCGATCTTCAAGGTGTCGACCGGCAGTCTGCGCAGGTACTCGAGCGACGAGTACCCCGTGCCGAAGTCGTCGACGGCGATCTCGACGCCGAGCGCCTTCAGGTCCTGAAGACGCTCGATCGCCTTCTCCGCTTCGAACAGCATGATGGATTCGGTCACCCTCGAGCGTCAGCTGGTCCGGCGCCATGCCGTGGCGGTCGAGGGCGCTCTTCACGGTCGCGACGAGGTCCGGCTCCCGCAACTGTCGAGCCGAGAGGTTGACCGTGATGCTCGGGCAGACGATGCCCCGCTTCGCCCACCGCTCCATCTGTGCGCAAGCCTGTTCCAGGACGGCCGCCCCGATGGCCGTGATGGTTCCGGTCTCCTCGGCGCTCTTGATGAACGCGTCGGGATACAGCAGGCCCCGCTCGGGGTGGCGCCATCGCACGAGGGTCTCGACCGCGGTGATCCGCCCCGTCCGGATCTCGACGATGGGCTGGTAGTGCAACTCCAGCTGTTCCGGTCGTCCCGCCAGGATCGCGAGGTCGGCCTTGAGCGCGATCCGGCTGAAGACGTCGGTCAGCATCTGCGAGTCGAAGACCTCGAAACGGTCCTTCCCGGCGTCCTTCGCCTCGTACAGGGCCACGTCCGCCGCCCGCAGCAGCTGGTCGGTCTCGCTGCAGGTCTCCGACACGAGGGCGATGCCGATGCTGATGGTCAGGTGCACGCGCTGGCCCGCGACGAGCAGCTCGGGTCGTAGCGCCTGGCCGATCCGCGCTGCCGTCTCGACCGCGGCGTCGACCCGGGGCAGGTCCTCGAGGAGGATCCCGAACTCGTGACCTCCGAGGCGAGCGAGGGTGTCCGCGCCGCGGATGCACGAGCTGAGCCTCCCGGCCACGGCTCGGAGCACTTCGTCGCCGGCGAGGTGACCGAGGGTGTCGTTCACGGCCTTGAAGTCGTCGATGTCGCACACCATGAGGGCGACGGACCCGGACCCGCGCATCCATCGCCGCAGGGCATGGTCCATCCGATCGGCGAACAGCACCCGGTTGGCGAGTCCGGTGAGCGGGTCGTGGGACGCCTGGTGGGCGAGCTCGGACTCCCGCTCGCGGAGGTCACTGACCGTCGACTGGAGCCTCCGCGCGAGCCGGGAGTTCTCCACGACGGTGAGCAGCTGGCGGACGAGCACGAGCGAGACGGTGGCGGCGCCCGTCGCCACGAGCATGCCGTCGAACCTGCCGCCGGTGGTCGCCTTCACGACGGTGGTCGCGACGGCGAGGCCGAGCGGCAAGTAGGGGAGCATGGTCTGCGCGGTCGACAGCTCCCTGCCCGGGCTCGGGCTCTTCGTGTGAGGCGGCGGGGGAACGAGCGTCGCCAGGAAGATGAGCAGATAGCCGACGATGTAGCCAGTGTCGAAGATGTTTCCGTTCCCATAGCTGTTCGTGTAGGAGAAGTACGTGTAGGCACTGTCGGCGACCGCGAACGCGAGCAGCCCGAGCCCCATCAGCCCGAGCTCGCGACGTAGCGCGCGCGGCACTCGCGAGAGGGCGGAGAGCGCTGCGGTGCAGAGCACGATGTCGGTGATGGGGTAGGCGATGTCGACGATCCGAGCGAGCGTGCTCCCGCCTCCGCTGTGGTAGACGATGCTGAGGACCGTTGACCAGCTGATGAACAGCAGGGACCCGGCGATGATGAGCCCGTCACAGATGTTCCGGAACGCCGTCGTCAGTTGTCCCGGATTGGCCGAGAGCAACGCGATGCCCACGACGACGAGGGGGACGGCCGACAGATAGGCGATGTCGGCGATCGAAGGCGAGGGCACCGGCTCTGACCTGACCAGCGCGTACCAGTCCCAGATGCCCTCACCGATGGCCCAGGAGGTAGCCCCGGCCGTGATCCAGATCCAGCCGAAGCGGGGCCTGCCCGAGGTCGCCCGCGCCTTGACGGCCGCGCCCGCGACCAGCAACGAGGCGACGAGCACCGTGCCGAGGTCGTCCACCCAGATCGTGGCCGTCGGACCGGCGGGGTTGAACTGCATCCACCACCCGAACGCAACCGCGAAGACAATGGTGGCGGCGCAAGCGCCCTTCCATGAGCGCGAGCGGTCGCGAGGGGTCTCCACCTGCTAGTTATCGACCGAAGGCCGGCTGCGCTTTAAGTCGTCTGCTCTGCCGGCCGCGCGGCCGAAGTCGCGCCGCCTAATCTTCTTCACGGTCCGGCGAGCGCGCGTCCCGCCCCCGCCAACTCCTTCGAAGAGACGAGGAAACCCCATGACCCAGACCGTCGACACCGCCGAGGAAGGCGCTCGCGTCTATGCCGCCGACCGGGCGCACGTCTTCCACTCGTGGTCCGCGCAGGCGCTCATCAAGCCGATGGTCGTCGCCGGCGCCGAGGGCTCCTACGTCTGGGATTACGACGGCAACCGCTACCTCGACTTCTCCTGCCAGCTCGTCAACACCAACATCGGCCATCAGCACCCGAAAGTGGTGGCCGCGATCAAGGCGCAGGCGGACCGCCTCTGCACCGTGGCGCCCCAGCATGCCAACGACGTCCGCAGCGAGGCCGCGCGACTGATCTGCGAGCTTGCGCCTGACGGGATGAACAAGGTGTTCTTCACCAATGCCGGTGCCGAGGCGATCGAGCACGCCACCCGGATGGCCAGGCTCCACACCGGCCGGATCAAGTTGCTCTCCACCTACCGCTCCTATCACGGGGGAACCTCGACGGCCGTCAACCTGACCGGCGACCCGAGGCGCTGGCCGAACGACTACGGGAGCGCGGGGGTCGTGCACTTCTTCGGCCCGTTCCTCTACCGCTCGGTGTTCCACTCTTCGAACGAGGAGGAGGAGTCGGCGAGGGCGCTCGAGCACCTGGAGCAGGTCGTCGCGTTCGAGGGCCCGTCGACGATCGCAGCCATCGTCCTCGAGACCATTCCCGGCACCGCCGGGATCATGCCGCCGCCACCCGGCTATCTCGCCGGCGTGCGGGAGATCTGCGACCGGTTCGGGATCGTCTACATCGCCGACGAGGTGATGGCGGGGTTCGGCCGGACGGGAAAGTGGTTCGCGTTCGAGAACTACGGCGTCGTGCCCGACCTCGTGGCCTTCGCGAAAGGGGTGAACTCGGGCTACGTGCCACTCGGGGGCGTCATCATCTCCGATCCGATTGCCGCCACCTTCGCCGAGCGCGTCTACCCGGGCGGGCTCACCTACTCCGGCCACCCGCTCGCGTGCGCGGCCGCGGTGGCGACGATCAATGCGATGAAGGACGAGGGAATCGTCGAGAACGCTGCGGACATCGGTGAGAACGTGCTCGGCCCGGGGCTCCGTGAGCTCGCCGGCCGCCACCCGTCACTCGGCGAGGTACGCGGCCTCGGGGTCTTCTGGGCGCTCGATCTCGTGAAGGACAAAGGCACCCGCGAACCGATCGCGCCCTACGGGGGAACGAGCCCCGCCATGGACGACCTTTTTCGAGCCTGCAAACAGGCAGGGCTGCTGCCGTTCACCAACTTCAACCGGCTTCATGCCGTGCCCCCGTGCACGGTGAGCGAAGACGAGGCCCGGGAGGGCATCGCGATCCTGGACGAGGCGCTCGCGGCCGCGGACGCGAACTGCGGCGGCTGAGGATCCGCCGCCGGCGGCGAGCTCCCGCGACCCGCTCGAGCCGGCCGGTGCAGTACCCCCAGGGGGTATAGTGTCCCCGAAAGGGGATCGCGCATGGTCGGCTATTCGGGCAACAAGGAAGCGGTTCAACGACGTCTGCGGCGGATCGAGGGCCAGATCAGGGGGCTGCAGCGCCTCGTCGCTGCGGACACCTACTGCATCGAGGTCCTGACCCAGGTCTCGGCTGCGACGAGAGCGCTGGAATCCGTCGCGCTCGAGCTCCTCGGTGACCACCTGACGCACTGCGTGCAGGATGCCGTCGCCGCCGGGGGTCCCGAGGCGGATCGGAAGATCGAGGAGGCCCGTGCCGCAATCGAGCGGCTCGTCCGTTCTTGATGGTGAACGAGCTCGCCACCTTGACGCTCGCCCGCGCCGGAGCCGACGTCGGTCATAGCCTGCTGCAGGCGTTCTTCATGTTCTGGGAGACGCTCTGGGCGCTCGTGCTGGGTTTCGGGCTGTCGGGCGCGGTGCAGGCGTGGGTGTCGCGCGACGGGATGCGGCGCAAGCTCGGCGACCACGGGCCGGCGGCGGTCGCTCGGGCATCCGGCTACGGGATGATCTCCTCGTCCTGCTCGTACGCGGCATCGGCGATGGCCAAGTCGCTCTTCCAGAAGGGAGCCGACTTCGTCACGTCGCTGGTGTTCATGTTCGCCTCGACCAACCTCGTGATCGAGCTCGGCATCGTGCTGGCGGTGCTGATCGGGTGGCAGTTCGTGGCGAGCGAGTTCGTCGGCGGCGCGATCATGATCGTCCTCCTCGTGCTCGCCGGCTCGCTCGTGTTCCGCGGCCGGCTCGTCTCGTCGGCTCGCGAGCGATTGAGCAGCGGCGAGGAGAGCGGAACCGTGCCCATCCCTGGAGATGACGGCCGCGGAGGGGTCCCGCAGCGGCCCGCCTGGCGCCAGCGGATCGGGACCGCTGGTGGCTGGGCGGAGGCGGCCAGCTTCACGATGGCCGATCTCAACATGCTGCGCCGAGAGATGGCGATCGGCTATCTCGCGGCCGGGTTCTTGGCGACGCTGGTGCCCGTCCACATCTGGAACAGCCTGTTCATCCCTGGGCACGGCGTGTGGACCGCGCTCGAGAATGTTGTCGTCGGACCGTTCATCGCCATCGTGAGCTGCGTCTGCTCGATCGGCAACGTGCCACTGGCCGCGGCGCTGTGGAAGGGAGGGATCAGTTTCGGGGGCGTGGTGAGCTTCATCTTCGCGGACCTGATCGCCCTGCCGCTCCTGCTCGTCTACCGGAGGATCTACGGTGCCCGGCTGGCGCTGCGGATGCTGGCGGTCTTCTGGGCCGTGATGTCCCTCGCCGGGCTGATCACCGAGGAGCTCTTCGATGTCGTGGGCATCGTGCCGACGACGCGGCCGCGGGCGATCGTGGCCGACCATTTCTCCTTCAATGCCACGACAGTGCTGAACATCGTCTTTCTGTTGGTGTTCGCGGTCCTCTATTGGGCCTACCGGAACCGGGCGCAGCCGGGGGTCCCCGGCGATGGCGCAGTGGATCCCGTTTGCGGGATGCCGCTCGGGACGGGCCCGACCGCTGCCGGCTCGCAGCTCGGGCCGGCCTCCTATTCGTTCTGCTCGGATCGCTGCCGCGAACGCTTCGAGGCCGATCCCGGGCGCTACGGCGGCAAGGGCCCGTAACCGGGATCACCGGTCGTGATCGACATGACGGGCCAGGGCCTCGCGCTCTTGATCTGGTGTCATGCCGACGCCGGCTCTCTGCTGGTAGGTGCCACGCGCACGGGCGTCGGACACCCAGGCCAGTGTGTCGCGTGCGGTGTCGCAGAGCGGCCTCCACGACAGTCCCGCCGCCCGGGCGCGCCCGAGACCGGCGGTCATCAGCGACCAGTCGTCCGCGGCCTCCGCAAGCGGCAGGAGGTCGTTCGCCTCGGTCCAGTTGACCTCTGGTAGCTCCGTGCCGGTCCCTTCGGCAATTTGGCCGAGGAACTCTGTGAAGGCGAGTGCCGGGTCCGGTGCGGTCGCGTGGAAGACGCCCACGACTTCGCGCTCGACGAGGCCGATCACGAACCCGGCCAGGTCCCGCCCGTCGATCGCCTGGATCGGCTGTTCGGCCGAGGGTCCGATCATCGGCCCTCCGGCAGCGCAGCGCTCGACCCAGTACGTGAAGCGGTGCGTGGGATCACGCGGCCCGACGACGTAGCCCGGCCGCACGATGAGCAGACGGTCGCCGATCAGCTCGCGGGCCGTGAGCTCACACCCCACTTTGAGCGACCCGTACTGCTCCATCGTCAGTACGTCGTCGTAGCTCGGTGCGACGAGCAGCGCGTCCTCGCCATAGCCCGACGGGGCGCCCGCCCGATAGACGCTCACCGTGGAGATGAAGGTGTAGTGCCCGGCGCCTTGCCCGAGCGTGTTCAGCAGTGAGGAAACCTGGCCGGGCACGTAGCCACAGACGTCGAGGGTCGCGTCCCAACCACGGCCCTTCAGGCCGGACAGGTCGCCGTTGCGGTCACCTCGGATCTTCTCGACTGCGGGGAATGCGTCCGGGTCTGTCTGGCCACGATTGAACACGGTGACCTCGTGGCCCCGGTCGAGGGCGGACTGAACAAGGTGGTGGCCGACGAACACTGACCCGCCGATGACGAGGATGCGCATCGGCGCACCCTACCCGGAGTGGTCTCGCACCTGTTCCTCGGGCGGTCAGACGTGATCGCGGGGGACGGCGAAATGCCAGGTCTTCGCGAAGACTCTGCAGTCGCCCTCGAAGGCCTCGAGGACATTGGTGATCTGGAATTCGTCTGCGGTCGACGACATCGTGCTCGAGGTGCGCACGAGCGTGTGCCATTCGCCCCGGCCGATCTCCATCTCCCGGTCCGAAGCGGCGAAGGCCGACAGGGGCTCTCCTTCCACGATTCGGTACAAGTCCCGCTCCCGTCCCGCGAACTCGAGCCCCGAGTCGAGGAAACGGATCGTCGCGGTGTCGGCCTCGTTCACGATCTCGACGGCGCCGCTCGCTACGTCGCGCCGCATCTCGCGCCGGGTGAGGCCGGCCGGCCCCACCGGTTCGTGAGCCGGCATCGCCGCCTGCTCCGGCGCGACGAAGTGCGCCGGCGGGACGTGTCCGCCCGCACCCGCCGGCCACGTCGGGACGAACAGCTGCGACGAGTCTCCCGTGAAGAGGCTGAGCGTCACCGGCTCGGGCGACGGCCACGCCCATGGCCAATACGTGGGCGAGACCGAGAGGCGCAGCCGGTGACCCTCGGGAAGCGAGTAGGCGATCGAGTTCAGCTGCACGTCGATCACGTAACGCCGGCCCGGCGTCAAGGGTTCCGGGTGCTCGTGACTGCGATGATGGGTGAGGTTCATGAGGCCCCGGGTGATGAGCGTCGACGCGCCGTCCGGCCAGATGTCGCAGAGCCGGGCGACCACGAGCGCGAGCGGCCGGTCGGAGGCAAGCTCGAGCCGGGCGATGGGGAAGCCGAGGATCTCGGTCCGTTCCGAAAGCGGTGCCGTATCGAAGCTCAGCGACAGCCCGTCGTCGGGTCGCTGGTCGCGCGGGAAGTCGGTCGGCCCACCGTGGCCGCCCCAGTCGCCCGGGTCGGTCGCGACCGATTCCGCGCCCCTGATGCGAAGCTCGGTCGGGTTCCCGGGCGTGTCGCCGAGTGTTCCGGCACCGAGCAGGCAGGGTCGGGTCTGGACCTGCGGTGCCGGCCAGGCGTCGATCGCGAGCCACCGCCCGGACTCGACGCCGTGACTCGGCGCCGGCCGGAAGGCGTCGGGCATCCAGACCCGCAGCTTCGGCTCGGCCATGATTCCGTTGGCGTCGCCCTTCAGCCAGCGGTCCCAGAAGCGCACCGCCTCCTGCAAGAAGCCGATCGCCGGGCCCGGGGCGCCGTCGTGCGGGTACACGTGGGCCCAGGGTCCGATGAGACCTTTGCACGGTCCGGGATAGTCCTCGACAAAGCGGAGGATCGCGTTGCGGTACGCGTCCGCCCAGCCGCCGACCATGTACACCGGGCAGCGGATCGCGGCGTAGTCCTCGCACACCGAACCCTGTCGCCAGAATTCGTCTCGACGCTGATGACTCATCCAAGTTTCGACGAACGGGGGCGAGCGATCCATCCGATCCAGCCAGATCTCGCGCCACGCGTCCCCGACCACCGCCGGATCCGGCGGCCGAGCGTCGTAGGCCAACATGCTCGACGCCCAGTTGAGAGCGGTCCAGGACAGCACGCAGCCGCCCATGTAGTGGACGTCGTCGCCATAGCGGTCGTCCGTCGACGCCACACTGATCACCGCCCCGAGCTCGTCTGGTGCGTGGGCGGCGATCTGGAGACCGTTGAAGCCGCCCCAGGACTTGCCGATGATCCCGACCTTGCCGCTGCACCAGGGCTGGGACGCGATCCACCGGAGGGCCGCGAGCCCGTCGGACTGCTCGAGCGGGAGGTACTCGTCCTCGAGGATTCCCTCAGAATCGCCCGAGCCGCGGATGTCGACGCGCAGCGACGCGTAGCCGCACCCGGCGAAGTAACCGTGGATGGGGGCGTCGCGAAGCCTGAGGTCGTCGTTCTTGCGGTAGGGCACGTACTCGAGGACCGCCGGAACCGGGTCTTGCTCGGCGCCTTGCGGCAGCCAGATCCGCGCCGCCAGCCGGCAGCCGTCGGACATTGGGATCCACTCGTGCATGATGACGCGCACCTCATGGGGGAACTCCGTCCGCAGGCGCCTCGGCGGGTCAGCGGGCATGCCGGCCCCGGCTTTGCCCGAGCTGGCTGACATCGAGTCGATCGAGATCGCGGCGCATCCGAACATGGTCGCGCGCCGCGGCAGCTAGAAATGCGGAAGCAGTTTTGGACGAGCAGGATCGACAGGAGGCGGAAGTGGTCATTGTCGTGGGGACATTCGAGGTTGACCCGACCGAGCGTGAACAGTTCCTGGCCAACCGCCATGACCGGATGCGCCAGTCCCGGGCCGAGGCGGGCTGCCTCGCGTACGCCTTCAGTGCCGACCCCATCGATCCGAGCCGGGTACTGCTCTTCGAACGCTGGGCGAGCCAGGAAGACCTCGACGCGCATCTGGCCGCCCCGCCCGCCGGCCCCGAGCCCTCCGGCACACAGGTGGAGCCGAGGGCTTCCTCGATCGTCATCTACGACGTGACCGGGGAGCGGCCGCTCGGGGGTTGACCGCCTGCCGGCGGTGCCGGCAGAGGAGGCGGCGTTGCTGGTGGTTGAATCGAATCCGTGGAACTCCGGGAGGAAGCCGTGCTTACGGCTCAGCTCACCTACTACCGCCTCCGGGCTGACCAATACGATCAGGATCTCTACCAGGACCCCGCGGTTGTCCGCCGTTTCGAGACGATCGTCGCTGATCTGGCGCCGGGCGGTCGGACCCTCGAGCTCGCCTGCGGCACCGGGATCTGGACGGGGCTGTTGGCCGCTCGGGCGTCGAGCCTGACGGCCGTTGACGGCTCTCCGGAGATGCTCGCCCGGGCTCGGCAGCGCCTCGGGACGACGCCGGTGAACTTCGTCGAGGCCGATCTTTTCCACTGGCGCCCTGAGGCGCTCTACGACACGGTCTTCTTCGCTTTCTGGCTCTCGCATGTGCCACCCGGCCGTTTCGAGACCTTTTGGCGAATGGTCTCCCAGGCCCTCGTTCCCGATGGTCGTGTCCTTTTCGTGGACACCGGGCCGGAGGAAGCCGGCGTCGAGAACTTCGTCCAGACGGTGGGCATCCCCATCGTGGAGCGTCCACTTCGCGACGGGAGCAGTCACCGGGTCGTCAAGGTGCTCCATGCGCCGGAAGATCTCGAAGTAAGGCTGGCCGCGCTCGGATGGGATGCCGAGGTCAAGCCCGCGGGCGGGACACTCTTCGCCGGCCGGGCCGCGCGCCGGTGAACTGTGCCCGCCGACGACCGGCGGGCCCCGGCGACGGCACCGTTGGTCCCAAGGACTGACCGCCACCAAGGCCCACCCCGGAGCGTATCCTGCCCGCTCAGGGCGCGGACGGTAGGCTCCAGGCGTTCCAAGAACGACGGTTCGTCCGAGCAAGCCGAGGAGTTACGGACGGTTTCCGGTGCCTGCACGATGGACCGGCGCCGCCGGCCGCCTGCCCGGCCGAGTGGGGAGCGGCGAAAATGCAGTACGGGATGATCCTTCCCGGTGGGACGGCGACCGAGCAGCTTGAGCAGGCGCTGCTCGCGGAGCAGGCCGGGTGGGACGGCGTGTTCGTCTGGGAGGCCGCCTACGGCGTGGACGCCTGGGCGCTGCTGGCCGCGATCGCCAGCCGCACGAGCCGTCTCCGCCTCGGCACCCTGCTCACGCCGCTCCCCTGGAGGCGGCCGTGGAAGGTTGCGAGCCAGGTCGTGACCCTCGATCAGCTGTCCGGTGGCCGGGCGATTCTCACCGTCGGGGTCGGAGCCCTCGGGACCGACCTGCCCCTCACGGGGGAGGTCACCGACCTGCGGGGCCGGGCGGAGCTCCTCGACGAAGGCATCGACCTGATTCGGCTCCTCTGGAACGGCGGGTCGAGCTATCACGGGCGCCATTACCACTATGAGTGCGAGCGCGATGACCTCGTGCAGGTGGGCCGGCCGGTCCAGGAGCGCATTCCGATCTGGGTGGTCGCCGTGTGGCCGCGGCCGCGATCGATGCTGCGGGTCGTGCGATGTGACGGCGTCGTACCGCAGTATGGAGCGGCTGACGGCGAGGGCACCCCTGAGGACGTACAGGCCATGCGAGCCTGGCTCGCCGAGGCGGGCGCAAGGCCGGACCTCGACGTGATCGCCCAGGGCGAGACGCCAGCCGATGATCCCGATGCAGCCCGCGGCCAGGTCGTGCCCTGGGCGGGGGCCGGATGTACGTGGTGGCTCGAGACCCGCTGGGGCATGCCCCATCACTCGGCCGAGCGCATGGGTCAGGTTCGCGAGCGATTGACAGCCGGACCTCCGACGGTATGACGGGCGGCGGGCACGACCGAGCCCCGTTCGTCGCCACGCCTGGCCCGCCGGTCAGAGCACCTTCATCGCACGGTTGGCTGCGCCGGGGGCGTCAGTACCGTTCAAGCTCCCGGGCGAGCTGATCGAGACCCATGCTGCCGAGATCCAGCGCGTAGCGGTGGAAGTCCTTCAGGTCGAAGGCGCCGCCTTTGCGGGCTCTTGCAGCCTGCCTGCCCTCGAGCCAGACGCGTTCGCCGACCTTGTACGAGATCGCTTGCCCGGGGAGGCCGAGATACCGGTCCACCTCCGAGGCCAGGAAGTCCGCCGGGAAACAGGATCGCTCGATCACGAACGGCAGTGCCAGCTCCGGCGTCCAGCGTTCCCCGGGATGGTACCGTTCGCCGCTCGGGATCGGAAGCTCGAGGTGCATCCCGATGTCGACGATCACCCGCACCGCCCGCATCGCCTGAGCCGAGAGCATTCCGAGCTCGAATCCGGGATCGTCGAGGTACCCGAGCTCGCCCATGAGGCGTTCCCCGTAGAGGGCCCATCCCTCGCCGTGGCCGGAGGTGAACCCTGCGAGTCGCTGGAAGCGGGTCAGACGATCTGAGAGGTAGCGCACCTGGGAAATCTGCAAGTGATGGCCCGGCACCGCCTCGTGGTAACAGATCGAGACCTCACGCCAAAGCGGGAAACGTGTCTTTCCGAGCGTCGGGTACCACGTGCGTCCCGGCCGGGAGAAGTCCTCGCTCGGGCCGGTGTAGTACATCGCGGCGGCACCGCCGGGAGGGGCGATCATGGCGTCGCAGCGGCGGATCGGACCGGCGATGTCGAAATGGAGACCGTCGAGGGAGGCGATCGTCGCGTCGATGAGGTCCTGGTTCCAGCGCTGGAAGGTCTCGACCCCCTCGATGACCCGGGCGGGGTCGGACTCGAGGTGTTCGATCACCTCCGGGAGAGAGGCGCCGGGTGCGATCTGGGCGCCAACAGCAGCCATGCGGTCCTCGATGCGGTAGAGCTCGGCCCAGCCGAAGTCGTAGGTCTCTTCGAGATCGAGCGTGGCGCCGGTGAAAAAGCGAGCCGCGAGCGCGTAGCGCTCCCGGCCTACGGCATCGACTGGCGTGGCGCCCGGGAGGTAGTGCTCGCGCAGCCACGCGCCCAACTCCAGGTAGGACGTTGCCGCTGACCGCGCGGCGGCGTCGAGATCGGCGGCGCTCGGACCGCCCGGGTACCGCAGGACGAAGCGGGCGAAGAACGAGGAGCTCGCGTCGCCGAGGCCACCCCAGACGTCGCACTGCTTGGCCGAGGCCAAGACCTGGCGCCGGGCGGACACGAGCCCCCGGGAGAGTCCTGCTCTCAGCGTCGTCCGAAACTGTTCCAACGCCGCCGGCACGGCGCGCAGCCGTGCGCTCACGACCTGCCAGTCGGCCTCGCTCTCGAGGTTCATGAGATCAAAGATCTGGCGAACCGAGCCGTGCGGGCTGTGCAGCACGCGCAGCGATCGAAGGTCGTCTCCGGCGTCATGCAGCTCCAGGCTCGCGCTCAGGCGCTCGGCCATGACGTCGGCGGCGATCCGGTCACGTTCGGTCTCCCGTGGCGAGCCGGCGAGGGCGGCGAGGGCGGCGCGCTCCAGATCCGCCCGCGAGTCGAGTCCTGCAGGCGAGAGGTCGGGAAGTCGGTCGTCGTGCCCCGCCACCCCCCAGCTCGTCGCCTCGAGCGGGTCGAGGGACGCCATCTGTTCGATGTAGGTGTCCGCGACCTCCTGCACAGTTGCCATCACGGTGCTCGTCGCGGTGCCGGGGCGATGTGGTCGATCTCGGCCAGGACCTCGGGCGAGAGCTCGAGGTCCCCCGCCACCGCGTTCGAGCGGACCTGTCCGGCCGACGTAGCGCCGGCGATCACGCTGCCCACCGCCGGCTGCGCCGCCAGCCCCGCCAGCGCGAGCTCGGTGAGCGTGACACCAGCCGTGTCGGCAAGGCGCGAGAGACCCTCGATGACGTCGAAGGTCTCTTCGCCCGGGGTACTCCGTCCCGCGAGCCGGCTCTTCTCGGGAGCGGCATCGCCCCGCTTCCACTTCCCGGTCAGGAGCCCATTCGCCAGCGGGAAATACGGGATGACCGAGACGCCGTGTGCGAGACAGGCAGGAATCAGATCGAGCTCGATCGTCCGCTCGAGGAGCGAGTAGTGGTTCTGGGCGGAGACAAAGCCGTTGATGTCGCGCGTCTTCGCGATCCAGTCAGTCTCGGCGACCTGCCAAGCCGCCAGGTTGGAGGAACCCGCGTACCGGATCTTGCCCTGGTGAACGAGGTCGGCGAGGGCATCGAGCGTCTCCTCGAAGGGAGTCAGGCCATCGGGCCGGTGCAGTTGGTAGAGATCGATCCAGTCGGTCTGCAGGCGTCGCAACGACGCCTCTACCGCCTTCACGATGTAGCGCCGCGAGGCTCTCGCGCCCCAATCCGGGCCGTACGAGCCTTCCATATCCGACCCGAACTTTGTGGCGATCACGACCTCGTCACGGCGGCCCTTCAACACCTCGCCGAGGATCTGCTCGGAGTTGCCGTTGTCGTAGCTGTCCGAGGTGTCGAGGAAGTTGATTCCCGCCTCGAGCGCCGCGTCGATGACGGGACGGGTCTGTTGAACGTCCAGTCGCCAGCCGAAATTGTTGGAGCCGAGACCGATCACCGACACCGTGAGCCCAGATCTGCCCAGTTGACGAAAGCGCATGAGGACGACGGTAGCGGGGCCGCCACGCGGAGCGCGCCCGCAGCATGAACGAACATATGTTCGAGTAGGTTGGTCGGCGATGGCGTCGAGCCGGAGGGCCACCATCTTGCACGCCGACCTCGACGCGTTCTACGCGTCGGTCGAGCAGCTCCTCGATCCCTCGCTGCGCGGCAGGCCGGTCGCGGTCGGCACGGGGGTGGTGCTCGCCGCTTCGTACGAGGCCAAGGCGTACGGCGTCGGGGCGGGCATGCCCGGCTGGCGGGCGCAGAGGCTGTGCCCGGGCCTCCGTTTCGTCGGAGGGCACTTCGTCGAGTATCAGCGCCTCGGCGATCAGGTCATCGACGTGTTCCGGGACTTCACCCCGCTGGTCGAGCGGGTCTCGATCGACGAGGCGTTCCTCGACGTGGCCGGATCGGTCCACCTGTTCGGCCCGCCCGCCCATATCGCTGCAATGCTCCGCCTGCGGGTACGGGCCGAGACCGGTCTGGCGGTTTCTGTGGGCGTGGCGCGAACCAAGCACCTCGCCAAGGTCGCCTCGCAGGTTGCCAAGCCCGACGGGTTGGTCGTGGTGGAGCCGGACCGGGAGCTCAGCTTCCTCCACCCCCTCCCGGTGGAGCTGATCTGGGGCGTCGGTCCGGTCACGCGGGCCCGATTGGCCGCGACCGGCATCCGCACGATCGGCGATCTCGCCGCCACTCCGGGCCCGATCCTTCAGCGTGTGCTCGGCGAGGCGGTAGGCGGCAAACTCGGCTCGCTCGCCGCAAACCTCGACCCGCGGCACGTCGAGCCGGTTCGGCGGGTGTCATCGGTCAGCGCCCAGTCGGCGCTCGGGCGCCGGCGCGCGACGACCGGTCTCGTCCGGTCGACTGTTGGGTACCTTGCGGACCGGGTGGCGGGCCGCCTGCGGGCGGCGGGCCGGGCCGGACGCACGATCACGGTCCGGGTGCGGTTCACTGGCCTGCGATCCGTCACCCGCTCGGTGACGTTGAACGCCGCCGTCGCAACGACGTTGACGCTCACCGAGCTCGCGACCGAGCTCGCGCTCGACGCTCTGGCCGACTATCCGGGCGAGCTCGAGATCACGCTGCTGGCCGTGTCGGTGTCGAATCTGGTCGACCAGCCGGCGCTTCAGCTCGAGCTGCCGCTCGGGCTCGGCGACGATCGCCGCCGACCAGGGACCGCCGTCGGTGCCGCGCGGTCGGCCGCGGACCGCTCCGTGGACGCGATCCGGACCCGGTTCGGACGCGACTCGGTCGGTTATGCCGCGGCGGTGTTCTCCGCCGGAGAACGCGTCCCGGAGGCCTTCCGGGCGCTGGCGGAGCACGACCCGCCTCGATGAGGAACGGCGCTCGCCGCGCGGGTCGCGCGCCGACGAGTGCTCGCTAGGACCCAACGTGCTGGGGCCGCATCGTATCGACGAGGGCCCGCAGCGACTGGCGGGGCGACTTGATGGTCGCGGTCACCGCCGTCGGCTCGTAGCCGCAGTGGGCCATGCAATTCGCACACTTCGGATTGCGGCCCCGGCCGTAGCGCTCCCACTCGGTGGTCGCGAGCAGGTCCGCGTAGGACGAGGCGTAGCCCTCCGCGAGGAGGTAGCAGGGGCGCTGCCAGCCGAGCACCGAGTAGGAGGGTATCCCCCACGCGGTGCAGGAGAAGTCGACCTTGCCCTCGAGGAAGTCGAGGAACAGCGGGGAGTGGTTCAACCGCCAGCGGCGGCGGCGCCCGTCGGCGAACGCCTCCCGGAAGATGGCGCGGGTCCGCTCGACGCCGAGCCAGTTCTCCTGGTCCGGCGCCCATTCGTAGGCGAAACCGGGCGATATCTGCATGCAGTCGACCTTCGCCTCGTCGTTGAGAAAGTCGAGCACTGCCCGGATCGAGGTCGCGTCGTCCTGGCCGAAGAACGTGCTGTTCGTCGTCACCCGGAACCCGCGGCTCTTCGCCTCCCGGATCGCCTCGATCGCCTTGTCGAAGATACCTGCTCGGTTCACCGACTCGTCGTGGCGATCGCGAATGCCGTCCACGTGCACCGACCAGGCGAAGTAGGGGGAGGGCGTGAAGAGATCCATCTTCTTCAGCATGAGGATCGCGTTCGAGCAGAGGTACACGAACTTCTTCCGCTCGATCAGGGCGCTGACGATCTCGCCGATCTGGCGGTGGATCAAGGGTTCGCCGCCGGCGATCGACACGATCGGCGCACCACACTCCTCCACGGCGTCGATGCACTGCTGAACGGTCAATCGTTGGCCGAGGATGTCCTTCGGGTGCTGGATCTTCCCGCAGCCGAGGCAGGCGAGGTTGCACTGGTAGAGGGGCTCGAGCTGGAGGACGAGTGCGAACTTGTCGTTTCGAGCGATGCGCTGGCGCGCGACGTGGCCCCCGACCTTCAGGGTCTGGCGCAGGGGTACGGCCATGGGCACCTCCGGTAGTGGGCGTGTCCCCTCAGCATGAACCTTCCAACACTTGTAAGGTCAAGTGGTGGTGCTCTCGCCGGCGGGACAGCGTGCCCTGAGCATTGGTGAGGTGGCCGCGCTCACCGGCATCAAGCCAGGTCGCATCCGCCACTACGAGGCCAAGGGGCTCGTGACTCCCGGCTACGGGGCGAGCGGATACCGGAGCTTCGGTGAGTCCGAGGTGCTTCGGCTGCTGTATATCGACCTGCTGAGGAGCTCCGGCATGGGCCTGGAGGCGATCCGCAAGTCGGTTTCCAGCGACGCAGGCGATCTCCGCCTGGCCCTCGAGCGGCATGCCACCGTGCTGCGGGCCGAGCGCGACCGGCTCGACCGCATCCTCGTGGTCGTCGAGAGTGCGGTCGCAGGCAGCGCCGTCGACGACTCGGACGACAGCTTGATCGAACGGCTTGCGAAGGTGCAGCGGAACTCACTCGGGAGCTTCGGCCGGTTGGCCCAGGCGCTCTCGCCGGAAGCGGAGTCCGCGCTCCACGATCTGCTGGTCGAGGGCTGGAGCGTCCCGGTGCCGTTCCTCTTTCAGCAGATGCTGCTGCCCGAGCCCGTCACCGATCTGTTGGAGCGACTGGTCCGAGCCGACGGCCATCAGATCCTCTTCGAACGCCTTCACCAGCTCGCTGACCGTATCGTCGCCCTCGGCGACGAAGGCAAGGGGGAACAAGAGGCCGAGCAGCTCGGCATCGATTGGATCCGCCTCCAGTTGGACGATCCGCCCCCTCCCGAGGTAGCCCGTGTCCTTCAGGTGTGGGGCCCGGCCCTGGCAGACCTGCCGGTCGTCCGCGAGGGCTTCCTGCTCTGGGCCGAAGCCCTCTCGCCGGCGGCGGGGGTGGCGTTCCGAGCGATGGCCGCAGAGGCGAGGCGCCGGCGGGTCGGAATCATCGCAGCGCTGGTCATTCCCTCAGGTGCGCCGGTCGCGTCGCCTTGACTGGCTCCCGCCGTCAGATCGTCGCCGGTTTGCTGGGCACTCCTGTTGCTCCCGCAAAGGGCTACGGCGACGTCACCACGGCGCGGGCGGCAGCCTCGCTTCGCTGATCGAACCCGACGATGTCGACGACTCGCCCTTCGCGCAGCGTGAGCACCTGCCATCGCATCGCCTTGCCCCCCGCTCGCTCGTCTCCTCGGTGCCGGATACCACGAGCCCGACGAGGATGCGATCGCCGAGCACGACCACCTCCGACACGACCGCGCTCACTCCCGACTCCTTGGCCCGCCGGTACCACGTAAGGACCTGGTCGCGGTTCTGGCAGGCCGGTGACGGGTAATCGGGGGCTCGCCACCGCACGTCCGGGTCGAGCAGTTCGCTGAAGGCGGAGAGATCGCCGCTCTCCAATGCGACCCTCACCTGACGGGCGACCTGCTCTAGGGACTCAGGATCCTCCGACATGGGCAACCCCCATTTCCCCTCAAGTCGCGCTCGGCGACGCCGAAAATCGTAGCGTCACCCAGATGCCATCCCGGAGGAGCGATCAAGTGTCGTCATCAACTGCCGGCAGCGGTGCCGAGGGCGGAACGACCAGGTCGCGAAGGCGCCCCCGCAGTCGACGATGGAGGACGCGGCGGCTGGTTCCCGGCGGCGCGGTGGCAGTCCTCTTGATGTTCGCGATGAGCCCTCAGCTCCCATCCGCCGGCCAGGTCGTGCCGCAGGTGATCACGGGCAGTGTCTCGACGCTCGACGTGCATGCCGACACCACCGGTCCGATCGTCATCACGTCGCACGGCTACGGATACGTCGCCTGGCAGCACCCGGTTGCGGGGGGCCGTCCCGACGCCGTCTTGTTCTGCGTCATCCCGCCAGGCGGCAAGTGCAAGAAGCCGACCTTCCTGCCGTTTCCGAGTGGCGCCCAGACCTATGGGATCACGCAGCCGTTCCCGGTGATGGTGGTGAGCCGGGAGTGGTCTATGTCGTCGGCCCGAGCTACGTGACCGGGAACACCGTCATCTGGACCTCGACCAACGGGGGTGCCAGCTTCTCGAAGGGCTACATCGTGCCCGTCGGCTCCTATGCGGGTGATACGGGTGTCGACGACGTGTTCCGGATCCCGGACCCGAGGCCCAAGGTGGATTTCTTCTCCGTTGCCTCCCACAACCCCGGGCTCGGGTTCTCGACCACTGGTCCCACGATCGTCAAGTGCATCATGTGCAGCTTCTCCTTCGTGCCGAGCGGAGGCGTGGAAGGAGCGACGCTCGGCCTCAGCGGCAACGGGGCGGTCGAGGCCTACTGGACCGACGCCGACGCGCCGACGTTTGACTTCTTCTGGTCGAAGTACGACGACGTCCCGATAGCCAATGAATGGAGCCGGTCGATAGAGGTCACCACCGGCGACAACGCCAGGCTCGCAGGCGGACCCAAAGGGCTCTTCCTACTCTCGCAGGACTACGCCGGCCACGAGTCCGCCCCGACCCGCCTGGACGTGCGCAAGTGGGACGCGGCGACGCGCAGATTCGGGCCGCGGATGACCGTCTTCAATGGATCGTCGAGCACGGAGTCGCCGTACATCGGCGGCTTCGGAGAAGACTCGGTCACCGGAGCGCTCTATGTTGCCTGGGAGGGACTCACCTCCAAGGGTGACGTCATGAACCTGTGGACGTCGACTGACGGCGGCACGAAATGGTCGGCGGCAACCGAGGTCGCCAGCTTGTCGCGGGGAGACGTCGACGCCGCCCGCTTGGCGGTGAGGGACGGGAAGGGTTACTTGACCTTCGAGGACGATGCCGGCCTGCACCTCGTCGATCTCGCCCATCTGTAGCGTCCAGATCCCCGAAAGCCAAGCTTTCGCCGTAGCGTGAGGCCGTGGCCGGCTGGAACGATGTTCGTGAACTCGCCCTCGCGCTACCCGAGACGAGCGAGCGCGAGTCTCGCGGCAATGTCGAATGGCGCGTCAAGGGCAAGCTGTTCGTCTGGGAGCGGCCCCTGCGCAAGGCTGAGCGGGAAGCACTCGGTGACCAAGCGCCCGACGGGCCCATTCTCGGGGCGATGGTCGCGGACCTCGGTGACAAGGAAGCACTGCTCGCCGAGGACCCAAGCGTGTTCTTCACGACCCCCCACTTCAACGGCTACGCCGTAGTCCTCGTCCGCCTCGAGCGCCTTCCCCTCGCTCAGCTGAAACCCGTCGTCGTCGAGGCGTGGCTAGCGCGAGCGCCGGCACGCCTTTCGAACGAACACCTGGGCCGCTTGTGAGCGCTCGGTGAGCTCGAGCGGCGCCGCGCCGCGCTGTGGAGCGAGCGGTCATCCTTGCGCCCGCAGGACGAAGACGCCCCATCCGAGGCAGCGGCGCTCGTCGGCGAGATAGTCGCGTCGGGAGACGTCGAGTTCGTGGCGGACCTCGGGCGCCTCGGCGTCGTCCGGGTTTGCGGCGAGCCAGTCGGACACGTTGAGCCATTGGCTCGCCGCGTAGCGATCCCAGTCGTCGGGGCTGGCGAGGAGCATCTCGACGAGGTCCACGCCCGCAGCTTCGAAGCGTTCCAGGGTTCCGACAAGATCTGCGAACCCCTCTCCTTCCTCGTACTTCTGCTTGACATGAGAAGGAGGTGGCTCGGCCCAGTAGACCTCCCCGACGAGCAACCAGCCACCGGGAGCGACCCAGGCTCCCATCAGTTCCAGCGTGCCGGACAGCCCCCCACCGATCCACGTGGCGCCGATGCAGCTCACGATGTCGAAGCGCCCACCGAGGACGGGCGGGTCACCGGCATCGCCCTCGACGAAGGTGACGGCACCCTCGACCTCGAGCTCGGTGGCACGCGCTCGGGCATCGGCAAGAAACGGGGCATGGATGTCGACTCCGACGCCGATCGCGTCGAAGTTCCTTGCGAACTGGCAGAGCATCTCGCCCTTTCCGCAGGCGAGGTCCAGCAACCGCATCCCCTTCCCGACACGGCAGAGGTCACCGAGCAGCAGCAGCTTGTCGGGCACGAGCGGATTCATGATCCGATGAGAGGACTCGGAGATCTCGTGGTACCGCAGGACACTGACCATGGTTCAGGTCTAGTCGTCGCTCGGCTCGGCGCCTACTCGGCGCTCCGACCCGGCCAGCTGCGTGCGGGTGCCGAGTAGCGTCAACTCTTCACTTGCACTTTACACCCTGCTCGAATCGTCCGTACCGAATGGCGGTCGGACGCCTTCGGGGAGGGGGGCCTCGATGTCGGTCACTGAGGTGTCGTGACCTGCGCCTCGACTAGGGCGACATCTCCTCCACGACAGTCAGGTCCGTGAACTCCGGAGCGCCGTCGAAGAGCCCCGCAAGCGCTGCCATCACGGCCTGGGTCGCCTCCCGGCGGCCCGGATCGCTCTCGGTCTCGCGAGCCTTCTCGCGGGCGCGGGCCTTCTCCTCGCTCTCGAAGACGACCAGCATGTAGGCCCGACTCGGGTCGTTCTCGTCCCGCATGGTCGTCGAGCGCACAAGGCCGGAACCTGGTTGCTCGAGCGCACGCAGTTGCTCCATAACCGCCAGCAGGTCCTCGTCCTTGCCGGGCTTGAGACGCGCCGTGATGAGCTGTGCCCACATGCCAGGGTCCTCCGTTCGCCGATGAGAGCAGAACGTTAATCTGCGCCGCGGGCGGATTCCGATCCCTTCCTCGATTCGATGCGACCGCGGCTACAGTCGCGGCCGAGGAGCAGACGCTATGACCCGACATGGTGCCGCCATCGACCGCAGCGAGGAGTGGGCTGCGCTGCGCGCGCGGCACCTCGGCGAGGCGGGCGAGCGGGCACCGTCGTCGGCCCGGGGTCTTCATCACCTTGCACTCCTGTCGAGCGACGTCGAGGCGACGATCGCCTTCTACCAGGGCGTGCTCGAGTTCCCGCTCACAGAGTTGTTCGAGAACCGGGACTACCAGGGCTCGACCCACTTCTTCTTCGACATCGGTCACGGTAACCTGCTCGCCTTCTTCGATTTCCCGGGCCTCGACCTCGGGGAGTACGCCGAGGTGCTCGGCGGTCTGCATCACATCGCCATCTCGGTGGCTCCCGACCGCTTCGAGCACCTCCGGAGGAACCTCGAAGGCGCCGGCGTACCGATCGTGCCGATGAGCGGATCGTCGCTGTACTTCAGCGGGCCCGACGGCGAGCGGCTCGAGCTCATCAAGGATCAACTGGGCGAGATGTACGGAACGACCGTTTCGTAGCCGAGGGGCGCTCCCGGCTCGGTCACGCGACCGGGGTCTTGAGCAAGTCACAGATTGCAGAGCATCGGGGGGCGATGACATCACGGCACCGGGCGCCGGTCACGACGCAAGAGTTTCGGATGGAGGTGGCCGGACCGCCCGACAGGGTATGGGCGGCGCTGACGACGCCTGCATCGACCCGTCAGTTCCTGTTCGGTATTGCTCTCGAGTCGTCGTGGACCGCAGGGTCGCCGATCACGGGCTCGATCGACGGTGCCCCGGTCCTTGCGGGCGAGGTCCTGTTTGCCGAATACCCGCATCGCCTCTCGTATGTGCTTTTCGCGGGAGCGGGACATCCCGGGGCATACGTCACCTGGGAGGTACCGGCGGGCCGGGGGAACGCTACCGTCCAGCTCTGCGTGGACGAGGCTGACGCGGACATCGAGGAGATCGCGGCCGCGTGGCAGCCGGTCGTCACGGCGTTTCAGGCACTGCTCTTGACCCGCGCCTCCTGACCGGAGGCGTCGCGGCAACCCAGGGCGCCGCCCGGTCGGTCGGCGGCGGCAGCAGGCACTATTGGGCCGGGCCGATCAGGTCGTAGGACGCGGGCGGCCGCTCCGCGCCGCTGGTGAGGCCACCGGCGAGACAGAAGGACCCCGTCGCGCAGGAGATCCCAGCGAGGCCATCGAGGGACCCCGAGCGGTCATCGCGGCAGGAGCATGTCGAAGTCGTGCCCGGACGTTCCTCGCCGCGGACGGGCGCGCGCCATCTCGGCGACGAGCCAAGCAATAGCCTGTCAGGACCCAGGCGGCCGGTACTTCACGTTGGTGTCGGCAGCCTTGTCGACCTCCTCCGGAGTCAGGAGGGGGGTGGTTGCGACGGTCGCACCGCCGCCAGCTGACACCGTCAATGCCAGCGCGGCCGCGGCCGCGTTGTCGGGAAGGTCGGCGACGACGTAGGCGTCGGTCGAGCCGAACGCGAAGTGGAAGGACTCGACCTTTCCGCCGGCGCTCTTCGCCGCTGCCTGGGCAGCGGCCTTACGGGCGGATCCTCCCTTGGCGAGGACGCCTCTGATCCCGTCGAGCGTGTAGTTCACCTGGAGCAGATACTTCGGCACCGGTTTCTCCCTTCAGTTCGTGTCCGTGAGTATGACGCTTTTCCGAACTGGGCACACGAGGCACCGTAAGGAACAGCTGTGGCTTGCCGACCGGAGCGTCATGACGACTTCTCGAGGGCGGGGATCAGGTAGCCAAAGCCCGCGACCAGGGTCCCGACCAGCATGAATGCCATGCCGGCGAGTCTCAGCGGGTGCGCCACGGTAAGAAGACCGCCGACGCCGGCGACGGCAATGCCGGCGGCGCCGATCCATCCGCTCAGCCGGGAGAGACGCGTGGATCGCCTGACGCGGGCAAGGAGTGCGAGAGCACCGAAGGCCAGCGGGAGTCCGATGATCCCATGAGCGAGATAGATCGTCGCCCCCTTGGCCGGGAGCCAACCACTCGGGCGTCCGACCGGTACGAAGATCAGCGCCAGGATCCCGAGCGCGAACTCGACTCCGATGAGCACGGCGAGCATCGTCGCCAGGCGGGCAGTCCGGCCGTCGACGGTGATCTCCATCTCAGAACCGAGTCGAGCCGTGTCTGTGACCGTGACGTCGTGCTCATCATCGGGCGGATCCTGTTTCCGGGCCCGGTACACCTCGGGATCCTCGTGGATCAGGTACCACCAACCGGCAATGGCGAGCAGAGCGAACACTGGCCACTCGATCGAGTACACCCAGCTGAGCCCGTTGCCCGCGAGTGCCCGCGTGGCCTGCCACCAGCCGGCGAACGCGCACCCGGGAGCGACGATCGCGACCTCGAGATGCAGCAACAGTGCTCTCCGGGAGAACCAGCGCTTTCGTGTCCGAGCGGTGTTGGTTGGCAGCGATCCGCCGCCCGTATCAGCCGAAGCCTCGGGCTGTGCACCGAGGGCCTCGAAGCGCCGTGTCATTTTCCGCTCGGCAACGAACGCGCAGAACGGCACGGTGCCCGCAAGCAGGACCAAGGCCATCTGCCACTTGGGGATGCTGAGTTTTCTGGTCAGCTGGAACGCAACGTAGAGATAGACGAGGTACAAGAAGCCGTGGATCGTCCCGACGTCGTTCACGACCTCAGGGCGCCCGGCCGCGAACTGGAGAGGTAGGCCCGCGAAGACGAGGACGATCAGCAACGTCGCGGTGGTGAAGGCCATCACCCGGTACCGCACAAGGAGGCCGCGGTCGACCACGCTCGACGCCGCTCCCTCGCCGCGCGCTGCTTCCCGGTTCATCTCGGCATCAGCCTCTTTCATATCAACCTCTTCCGCTGCTTGCGACCGCACTCCGTGCGCCGCTGTTCTGTACGCTCTGGCTCGGAGGTGCCTCTGGCCTGGTGGGCCTGGTCCCGAAGCGTGTCTTTGGATGAGCAGAGCCTGACGGAACCGGCGGCGTAGCCGCCCGGTTGAAGCCCTCTGGTCGGCCTCGCCCGGGCTCAGATAGGAGTTTGTGATGCGAGTCCTGGTGTTAGGTGCCGGTTTCGGCGGTTTAGAGCTGACGACGCGGCTTTCCGAGGAGCTCGGCGACGATGTCGAGGTCGTGTTGATCGACCAGGCCGACGCGTTTGTGTTCGGGTTTTCCAAGCTCGACGTGATATTCGGGCGCACTGTCGCGCCGGCGGTTCACCACTCCTACCGTGACCTGGTCAAGCCGGGCGTTCGTTTCGTGCAGACGACCGTGCGTGCCATCGACCCCGCTTCCCGGCGCGTCGAGACCGACGCCGGGTCCTTCGACGGCGACGTGATGGTCGTCGCCCTCGGGGCCAATCTTGATCCTGGGGCGACACCTGGGCTGGTCGAAGGGGGCCACGAGTTCTACACGGTGGGGGGCGCGATCGCTGTGCGCGACGTGCTAGCGAGCTTCGGGGGAGGCCGCGTGATCGTGGGTGTGACGTCGACGCCCTTCAAGTGTCCACCGGCGCCGAGCGAGACAGCGTTGTTGGTGCACGACTACCTCACCGAGCGCGGCTTGCGCGAGGGCTCCGAGGTCTCGTTGGTCATGCCGTTCGCCCTTCCGATCCCGCCATCGCCGGCCGCTTCGCAGGCGCTGCTCGCGGCCTTCGCCGAACGGGGCATCATCTGGCATCCGGACCGGCTGGTCCGCGCGCTCGACCCCGCGAGGAGAACGGTCGTGTTCTCCGACGGCGACGAGTTGTCGTACGACCTGTTCCTTGGCGTCCCGGTGCATCGAGCGCCTGCTGTCGCAGAGGAGTCAGGGCTGTGCGTAGACGGTTGGATTCCGGTTGATCCGTTGACACTCGTGACCCGATTCCCCGGCGTGTATGCGGTCGGTGACGTCACGAGCGTCGGAACGCCGAAGGCCGGCGTCTTCGCCGAGGGACAAGCCGCAGTGGTCGCCGGGGCGATCGTCGCGCTGCATCGCGGCCATCCGGCATCAGAGACCTACGACGGACGGGGCATCTGCTATTTGGAGTTCGGCCAGGACCGGGTCGCGCGCGTCGAGGTTACGTTCCGCAGCGGGGAACGACCCACCGGGCGATTCGACGAGCCTTCGCCGGAGAACGCGGCCGACAAGTCCGAGTTCGGGTCGAGCCGCATCCGACGATGGTTCGCCCGCGACTGGACCAGCTACTGAGCCGTCGCCCGCCGATTCCGGCTCGACCGGAACACGACCGAAGCCGCGTCCCTTCAAGGGAACTGTCGTGACATTGCCTGCGACATCGCGGCCGCGTTCCGCGAGCGCTCGCGCATTGCCGCGCTCTGTCGCGTTCTGGGTGGTAGCTGCCGCTACTGCGATCCTGACTGCTGCGTCGAGCGCCCCGAGTCCGCTCTATCCCGTCTACCAGGCCGAGTTCAGATTCTCCGAGATCATCCTGACGGCGATCTTCGCGGTGTACGTCCTCGCGCTGTTGATGAGTCTGCTGACCGTGGGCAGGCTGTCGGACTATGTCGGACGACGGGTCGTGCTCGCCGGCGCACTCGTCGTCCAGGCGGGTGCGATGGCATTGTTCCTAGGAGCCGACGGAGTCGGGTGGCTCTTGATTGCTCGCACTGTGCAGGGGTTGGCGACCGGCGCCGCTCTGGGCGTGTTGGGCGCGTACCTCTTAGATTTACAACCCGGTGACGGGTCGCGACTGGGCTCGCTGGTCAACAGCGTCGCGCCGACCTTTGGTTTGGGAGTCGGCGCGATAGCAACGGGGCTCCTGGTGCAGTACGCCCCGCATCCGACGCGGTTGATCTTCGCCATCTTGATGGCGCTATTCGTGGCTCTGGCCCTCGCGACAGTGGTGCTTCCAGAAACCGTGCAGCGCGTGCCGGGAGCGCTGGCTGCCATGCGGCCTCAGATAGCCGTTCCGGCGCGGGCCAGGCGTGCCTTTGCACGGGCGGCTCCGACAATCGTGGCTACCTGGGCGCTGGGCGGTCTGATCCTCTCGGTCGGCGGTTCGCTACTCGGTACGGTGTTCGGGCAGACCAACCACGCGGTTGTCGGTCTCGTGATCGGCTTGTTCCTCCTTTCGGCCGCTGTGGCAGCCGTGCTTGCGCGCGACGTATCACCCTCGACCATGGCCCGTCTCGGTAGAGGGGTCCTGGCCGTGGGAACAGGCCTCTTCCTCCTCGCTCTCGGTTCGTCCTCGATCGCGCTGTTTGTCGTAGCTTCGATCGTTGCGGGTGGAGGCTTCGGACCCGCGTTTCTCGGAGCGCTACGGTCGGTGAGCCAGTTGGCTGAGCCTCACGAGCGGGCGGCGTTGCTGTCGGCGGTGTACGTGGTCAGCTATGTGGCGTTCAGTGTGCCGGCACTGGTGGCCGGCCTGCTGACCACCCATATCGGACTCCGGGACACTGCGCTTGGCTACGGCGGCTTCGTGGCGCTGGTCTCGGTGGGCACGCTGGCATTCGAAGGGCTGGACGGCCGCCAGCAGCGGAACGCTGCTTGACCGCCCGAGCGGCGGCCTCAGGGTCGTGTTACCGCACGACCTGGTACTTGATGTGCGTGACGCCAGGCGCTTCGATCGAGCGCACCCGCGCGAGAGTGACGGTGGAGAGCGTCGGATCGTCAAAGAGCCCAACACCGGCGCCCAGGAGCACGGGTACGAGGTGAATCTCGGGCTCATCGATCAAGCCGCCAGCCAGATACTGCTTCGCCGCGCCGGCGCCACCAGACACCGCCACGTCGCTGCCGTTTGCCGCCTCTCGCGCAAGCTGAGGGGGCCAGCCACGAAGCCGTCGAGCGACATCGAAGTCGAGTACCGAAGCTGGCTCATCGGGTCCTCACCGATCTCTTTAGTGCCGCTGTGGCGCCGACCGGCCCCCGCGCGCGGCTCATCGGTCGCTCGTCCACGAGTGGGTGGTCCCGAAGGGATCCGTCTCCGTCGCTGGAGGGCGGCGAAGCTGCCGAAGCTGGACCAACTGGATGTCGTGATGCGCTCGCCTCGCCTAGGGCGACATCTCCTCCACGACGTTCAAGTCGACGAATTCCGGAGTGCCATCGAAGATCTCCGCCATCGCTGCCGTCAACTTCGCGGCCTGCTCTCCCTCATGGCGTCGCGGATCGTTCTCGCGCGCACGAGCCGTCTCCTCACTGTCGAAGACGATCAATACATACACCCGGCTTGTGTCGTTCTGGTCCTGCATGTACGTCGCGCGCAGCAGGCCGGAGCCTGGTTGTTCGGCCGCCCGAAACTGCTCGAGCAACCCCGGCAGGTCCTCTTCTTTGCCCGGCTTCAGACGCGTCGAGATGAGTTGTGCCCACATGCCGAGATCCTTCCGTTCGCCGATGGATTCAGAAGATTAATGGGCACCACGGCCTAATTCCCTGGATGATCGCGCCTGTTCAGTCCTGCCACTACTTGCCGATCACCTGTAATCGGTAATATTCTACTCCCGTGCCCGTACTCGCCGAGACCGCCCTCGCGCGGACCAGCCTGCGTGACCAGGCGCTGACCGCGATCCGCCATGCGCTCGTCACTGGCCAGATCGCGCCTGGCGTCGTCTACTCGGCGGCGTCCCTCGCCGCCGAACTGGGAGTCTCCAACAGTCCGGTACGCGAAGCCATGCTCGCCCTTGTCGATGACGGCCTGATGGAAGCCGTTCCCAACAGGGGCTACCGACCGGTCGCCCACACCGAGACCGACCTGGCAGAGATCACCCAGCTCCGACTGTTCCTCGAGGTCCCGGCCGCCGGGCAGGCCGCCGAGACGGGTATCGACGACCGAGTGGACGTACTCAGCCGCCTCGTGGAGACCATCGAGCAGACCGCGGCGGACAGTGATCTGGCCGGCAATCTGGAAGCCGACCGCCGGTTTCATCTGCTCCTCGTCGATGCTTGCGGGAACCGGCGCCTCACCGATCAGGTCGCCCGCCTGCGAGACCAGACCCGCCTCTACAATCTGCGCGCCCTCGCTGCCAGTGGCGCGCTCATAGCTTCTGCGGCAGAACACCGCCCCCTGCTCGACGCGATAGCCGGTCGCGACCGTGCGACGGCCGAAGCCCTCATGCGAGTCCACCTCGCCCACATCGGCACCGACTGGTCGTTGACCACCTCAGCGAACCCGGCATGACCGGCACTGCGAGCACCATCCTGAAGAGGAGCTGTCGATGGGCGTCTTGACTACGATTCTCGGGCCAGGTGACCTGAAAGACCTGAGCGCTCGCCAACTATCCCAGTTGGCGTCGGAAATCCGCGAGTTCCTCGTTGCTGCGGTGTCCAAAACGGGCGGGCATCTCGGACCGAACCTCGGGGTGGTCGAACTGACCATCGCCCTCCACCGCGTCTTCGAGTCGCCGCGTGACCCGATCATCTTCGACGTCGGCCACCAAGCGTACGTGCACAAGATGCTCACCGGCCGTCAGGCCGGCTTCGACCGACTTCGTCAAAGGGGTGGATTGTCGGGGTATCCGAGCCGTTCGGAGTCGCCCCACGACGTGGTGGAGAACTCCCACGCGTCTGCCGCTCTGTCGTGGGCGGACGGATTGGCCAGCGCGTTTCGCCTCCGCGGTGAAGACGATCGAACCGTCGTGGCTGTCGTCGGCGATGGCGCGCTCACCGGGGGGATGGCATGGGAGGCGCTCAACAATATCGCTGCTCGTCACGACGAACGTCTGGTCATCGTGGTCAACGACAACGGCCGCTCCTATGCTCCCACCATCGGTGGCCTCGCCAATCACCTTGCTTCCTTGCGGCTCTCCCACGGCTACGACCAAGCGTTGGGCGCGATGAGAACGACCCTGGAACGCACGCCCGTGATCGGCCCGTCTGCTTATCAACGGCTCGCCGGCCTCAAGCGCGGACTCAAGGACGTGATCTCGCCACAAGTACTCTTCGAGGACCTCGGCCTCAAATATGTCGGGCCGATCGACGGTCACGATGAGCAAGCCGTTGAGCACGCCTTGGGGAAAGCCCGCCGCTTTGGCCGACCGGTCATCGTCCACTGCATCACCCGCAAGGGCCGCGGGTACCTGCCCGCGGAGAAGGACGAGGAGGACTGTTTACACGGTCCGGGCGCGTTCGACCCGGCAACGGGACGGTCCACTGGCCAGGCACAGACGACCTGGACTGACATTTTCGGAGCGGAGATGCTTCGCCTCGGCGCCGAGCGCCCCGACGTGGTGGCGGTCACTGCGGCGATGTTGGGACCTCTCGGGCTGGCTCCCTTCGCGGCGGCTTTCCCTGAGCGTCTCTTCGATGTCGGTATCGCCGAGGCTCACGCTCTCACCGCGGCTGCCGGAATGGCCTTCGGTGGCCTGCACCCGGTCGTGGTGTTGTACTCGACGTTCCTCAACCGGGCCTTCGACCAGATGTTGATGGACATCGCGCTGCACGGCGCCCCCGTCACGATCGTCCTCGACCGCGCCGGGGTGACCGGCCCCGACGGGGCCAGCCATCACGGCATGTGGGACGGGTCGATCATGCAGCTTGTCCCCGGCATGAAGATCGCGGCGCCGCGGGACGCCAAGCGGGTCGCCGAGCTGCTCAACGAGGCGGTCGAAGTCAGTGACGGTCCGACCGTGGTCAGGTTCCCCAAGGGCAAGGTGGGCGGGGAGGTCGAGGCGATCGCCAAGCTCGGCGTCATAGACGTGCTGCGCGAACCGGGTCCCGGGCTCGGCGCGGA